>PVMK01189268.1_pt1 | contig 23916 bp, 25 predicted proteins | sample 1853481 | NCBI WGS metagenome assembly PVMK01 (sample SAMN08533507, study PRJNA380276) | Marine sediment metagenome, whole genome shotgun sequencing project. | reverse complement strand
CGCTTCCATGGGATTGGAAAAAGCTGGTTGAGATAGAGCGGAACGGGGCGCTCGCCCGGTGTTTGCCTCTGATGATGCTAGGGAAAGGATCACGTCTTTCCCAGAAAAGCGAAAGTCGAGCTTTACCGGCCGATAAAAGCTCCGGTAGGTAAGGAGCCTGTACCAAAGGAAATATCCCTACACTTAAGGGAGGCTGAAAAGGTTTTAAAGGTTAGGAGTACCCTATGCCAGTAAACAAAATAGTAGACAGCTTCGATGAAGCGGTTGCCGATATAGAGGACGGCGCCACTATCATGATCGGCGGCTTTGGCATAGTAGCTGGCGCCCCATCTTTGCTTCTGGAAGCGTTGGGCCGTAAAGGTTCGAAAGATCTGACTATGGTGTCCAATGTCACCGGTTTCGGCAAGGCTGTTTGGTCGCAATTGGGCTTCAAGTTCGCTGAAGATCCGGATATCCTGGTGAGGAACGGTCAGATAAAGAAGGCCATCGCTACCGCCCCGGTGAGCACCATCTACCAGAACAACTTCGAGAGGCTGCTAAGGGCGGGAGAGGTGGAGTTGGAGACGGTATCTCAGGGGACACTGGCGGAACGGATCAGGATGGCCAAGGCCGGGATCGGTGGCATGTACGTATCAGTGGGAGTAGGAACGGTGGTGGAGGAGGGGAAAGAGACAAAGATAATTGATGGCAAGAAGTATATTTTGGAGCTCCCGCTCAAAGCCGATTTCGCGCTGATTAAGGCCCTACAAAGGCAGACCGCTGGGGCAACCTGGTCTATAGGAGAACATCAAGGACCTTCAATGCCGTCATGGCCGGGGCGGCCACAGTTACTATAGCAGAGGTAGAGGAGATCGTGGAGCTGGGCCAGCTAGATGCCGATGCAATCCACACACCGGGTATTTATGTGGATAGGGTGGTGGTGCGCCCCCAGGTGATCGAGGACGAGGAGGTGGAGATGACAGTGCTGAGGTCAAGGAATCTTACCAGAAGTATTTAGGATAGGAAGGGGCAATTAGTGTGAAGGGGGAAGAATAGCATGCAGGAAAAGGCAAGACTGGACAGGCAGACCATAGCTCTTCGGGTAGCTAAAGAGTTTCAAGATGGCGATATAGTCAATTTGGGGATCGGGTCTACCTGGCCTGGCGTGTAACTTCGTCCCCGCAGGCAGAGAGGTGCTGTTTCATGCCGAGATCGGTGTTCTCGGCTTTGGGGAAATGACGGCCCCGGGGGAGGGGGACTTCGAATTAGTCAATGCTGGCGGTCAGACGGTGCATGAGCAACCGGGTATGAGCTGCTTCGATCACGCCGAGGCCTTCGTCATGATAAGGGGAGGGCATATTGACATAAGCGTCATGGGAGCCTTTCAGGTCTCCGAAAAGGGAGACCTGGCCAACTATATGGTGCCCGCAAGGGAGATAGGCGTCATTGGCGGAGCCATGGACCTGGCCTCAGGAGCGAAGAAGCTTATCATATCTATGAACCATACCACCAAAGATGGGCAGCCCAGGATCTTGAAACAATTGACCTATCCCGTAACCGCGCTCAACTGCGTTAACCTCATTGTAACCGACATAGCCGTTATAGAGGTCACAGATCGCGGGCTTGTTCTCAAAGAAGTGGCTCCGGGGTGGACCCCTGAGGAGGTGCAGAGTCTAACGGAACCAACGCTCATCATCGACCCGGACTGCCACGATATCGAGTTGATGTAGCGAGAGTTCATTCATAAAGGGGTTTTCGCTATAAAATCTCCCTCTCGTTCAATGATGGTCTCTAACCGACCCTGCTTGCTCACTTTACCCTAGCGGCTTGAAGTACTTGATGGTCGACTATCTATATATGGCTCCAATACGATTTAAGTATTGACATACTCTGCCGAATTTGGTTTAGTGATGTTAGAACCCTCTGAAGGAGGAAACATATGGAGGGAGGGCAGCACGTATGAAAACGAAGAAGCGATTGCCGATATGGAGGATGGCGCCACTATCATAATGGGTGGCTTTGTATGGTATCGCAGGAGAAATGCCAACAGTATAGAAATCCCTGAGGTAATTGGGTACTTCTGCCCACAATGACTTTTCATCCCTGCCATATTTTATAGTGTTCACCTGATGTTTTTCATCAACCATAAGTTTTAGACAAAAGGATGTGATGCCAATGACAGGTGCTATAAATAACCGACATCCTTTCAATCACCAAAGGAGGTAAAAGTCAATGACCGTAACGTCGAAACAAAATAGAGTTTCCACGGAGGAGAGATTCAAGAAGGCCGTACCTTTCGAGTGGGGTTATGGCTCCACACTCCGGACCAACATGCTGAGGAACGCGCTGTACTGGAAGGGGGCGGTTACCGAGAGCACGTTGGAGAAAGCGGAGGAGGGACTGGGGAGGGTCCGGTTCCGCGAGGGTGTCAAGATCGACATGGCCAGGGCGCGGATCGTAACCGCGGCCTTTCGGGAAACCGATGGGCAGCCGGTACCACTGCAGTATGCCCGCATGGTGGAGAAGCTGTGCGAGGAGATGCCCGTCTTCATCAAGGACGGGGAGCTGATCGTTGGCGACGCCAACGGTGGAGCCGACAAGGTGAGATGGTACCCGGAGGTGAACGTCGACTGGATGCCCGAGGCGGTGACCACAGGAGGCTTTTCCGGGATCGTCACGGATGAGGAGAGACGGGAGATCGTCGACGAGATCTGTCCCTTCTGGGAGAAGAGGAGCACACAGGCACTGGTTAAGTCCTCACTGCCGGAGGAGATGTCGCCCGTTATCAACACTTACGGAGCCTTTATGTCAAATATATGGGAGCAGGGGCTCGTCATCCCGTCCTATGACTGGGAGGTTCTCTTCCGCGAGGGACTGGATGCGAGGATAGCGTCGGCCGAGGCCAAGCTCGCAGAGCTGGATGCCAGGGTCGAGGAGATGGATCCGGCCGAATACCTGGCGAAGCGCTACGAGTGGCAGGCGATGGTGCGCTGCGGTAAGGCGATCATTCGCTACGGCCAGAGGCTGTCAGAGACGGCCCGGCAGCAGGCAGCGCAGGAGAGCGACGAGAAGCGGAGAAGGGAACTAGAGGAGATGGCGGACACCCTTGAGCATGTCCCCGCCCGTCCACCCCGAACGTTCCATGAGTGCCTGCAGTTCTACTGGACCGTCGAGGTCGTCGCCAACTATTTCGCTCATTGGGGCAATGGCTGCGGCACGAGGTTCGATCAGGTCTGGTGGCCGTACTACCAGGCGGACATCGAATCCGGGCGGATCCAGCGGGATGACGCGGTCGAGCTTGTCGAGTGCCTCTTCCTGAAGATCCAGGAGATTGGCGCGCCGCTCGAGTGGCCGCCGAAGTTCGCCGGCGTATCCGGTGCCAACACCCTTGTACACTGCCAATATCTGCGGCACAACAACCGATGGAAAAGACGCCTCCAACGAGCTCAGCTTCATCATCATGGAGACGCTCGGCAACCTGCACCTGTCCCAGCCGCCGGTGGCGCTCCAATATCATGCCAATATCTCGCCGGAGGTTATCTCGGCGGCAATCGATCTCGGTCGAACAGGCCTCGGGCACCCCTCCTATTTCAACGGGGAGCTGCTGGAGAAGTGGGCAATACAGAGAGGATTTAGTGCCGAGGACGCCAAGAAGGTCCAGGTGTGCGCATGCGCTGCCAACAACGTTATGGGCAAGGGCATGCAGAGCTCCGGCCTGGCGCCCGGCTCCGTGATGAACTGCCCCGAGGTCCTCAACCAGGTCCTGCGCCTCAACGATCAGGGAGGGCCCGGTGCGGCAGTGTGGTCCTCGCCGCCGGCAAGAAAGCGACGGAGATGCAGTCGGCGGACGAGCTTATGGAGGCCTACTTCGAGCGTTTGAAGTACTACGTGAGGACCGGCGCGGTTTCGTGGAACATCGCGCAGCAGGTGTTGCTGGAGCACAGGGCCGATCCGTGCAACTCCATGCTCATGGATGAGACACTCGAGCGAGGAATCGACCTGGTGCGCTTTCACAAGGAGGACGACACCTGGCCGGAGGTCACTCCTTTTGGTGGGATCAACGCGGCGAACTCGCTCGCCGCGATTCAGCGCCTCGTATTCGAGCAGAAGAGATACACCATGGAGGAGCTGATACAGGCGCTTGATGCCAACTGGGAGGGGTACGAGGTGATGCGACAGGACTTCCTCAATGCACCGAAGTACGGCAACGACGACGACTTCGCCGATGACTGGGCGGTGCGGTTCCTGGTCGGGATGAACGACACTGTTAGCAAGTTCAAGGATGCCTGGGGCTATTCGTTCACCATGGATGGCAGCACTGCCAGCGGGTACACCATGATGGGTCTGGCGGCTGGTGCCAGCCCGGATGGAAGGCTGGCGTGCACCTCGCTGGCCGACGGCTCCCTGTCGCCGATGTCGGGAACCGACAACGAGGGTCCGACCGCCGTGCTGAACTCAGTAGGTAAGATCCCTTACATGCATACCGAGTTATTTAACCAGCGCTTCATGCCCACCTTCCTGGAAGGAGAGAATAAGGAGCTTTTTGCTGACTATCTTAGGGTTTGGCACAAAAAGGATATTCCTCACATCCAGTTCAATGTGGTCAACAGCAAACAACTTCGTGAGGCGAAAGTCAAGCCAGAAGAATATTCCGAGCTTATCGTGAGGGTCGCGGGCTACAGCGCCCACTTCGTCGACCTGCCCGATTATAGCCAGGACAGCATCATTGAAAGAACAGAACAGGCCCTCAGCTAGTTCGCGCCCTAAGAGCACGTTTGCGCACAAGATAGCGTGGGGTGGATCCGCCCCATGCTATCTTGATAGGGGTCTCCTGATGAATCCCCGGGTGGAGTCACCCGTTTCTATCCATCTGCGTAAAAACGCAGGACCATCAGAGGTACAAATGATATCAGACAGTGCAGATGAACAAAGGGGATTGCTATTCAATATCCAGAAGTTCTCGATTCAAGATGGTCCTGGTATCAGGACTACCCATATTCATGAAAGGCTGCCTATTAAATTGCTCGTGGTGCAGTAATCCTGAGGGAATGAGCAGCGAACCTCAGATTATGGTGGGCGAGCGCAAATGCATCGGCTGCAAAAGATGTGCCGAAGCCTGCGGTGCGGGTGCTATTTCTTTCGATAACGATATCCGCACCATTGACTGGAACCTGTGTACCAATTGTCTGGAGTGTGGCAAGGTATGCCCTTCCCATGCCATCCAGGTGATGGGGGAGTATAAGACAGTCGATGAAACATTCAAGATTGCTGCGCAGGACAGAGATTTCTACGACACTTCCGGCGGTGGAGTAACAATTTCCGGAGGTGAGCCACTACTTCAATGGGAATTCGTCCGGGACTTCTTCAAGAAAATGCAAGAGGCTGGTTTTCATACTGCGCTTGATACGACAGCCTATTGCCCGTGGGAAAACATGGAACAGGTTCTCAAGTACACAGACCTGATCCTCTTTGATATCAAGCATATGGATCCTGTCAAGCACGAGGAAAAAACCGGGGTATCCAATGAACTGATTCTGGAGAATCTTGATAAAGCTTCAAGCATGACCAAAATCTGGCTGAGAATTCCATTAGTACCAGGTTTCAATGATTCTGAATCGAATATGCAAAAGACAGCCGGGCTTGCTTCCAGGACTAAAGCGGAAAAGATATCTCTATTGCCATATCATGAGTGGGGAAAACACAAATATCCCGGTTTGGGAAAGCAATATGGTCATGATGGTGCGGACGGCATGCTTGAGCCGGATAGTGATGTGGTGAAAAAGTGCAGGGTGGTTCTGGAATCTCATGGGCTGGAAGTGAAGGTTGGGAAATAGCTGCGAAGCTGATGAGGGTTACTGGTATCAATAACCAAAGCCGTCAATAGTGAATACAAGCCAATTGTTGCCGCTGTTAACGGTTATTGCCTTGCAGGCCGTACTGAAATGATTCTTGGCACAGTTATCCGGATCGCTGCCGACCATGCCACGTTTGCTATAGCCGAGGCGAAAGGAGACGTCTCTAACCACCCCTTCTTGCTCACTTTACCTTTTTAACGGTTTGAAGTACTTGATGTCCAGGATGCTGGCCACGCGCTCTTTCTTGACCTTGAATACCGCCTTAACCTTCGTCCCGACCTTAAGTTGCTCGGGATCGACCTCCCCCAGCATATGGACAAAGCCGGTGTCAGCCCCGTCCAGTTGAACTATCCCGTATACGATGGGGGTGGACACTGGCTGGACAGGATTTGACTGGTGGGCAACGGTATAGGTGAGCAGGGTTCCCTTTTGGCTTACCTCAACCCACTCACTGAGCTCGCCAAAGCAATCCCTACATACAGACCTGGCAGGGACATAAACACGGTTACAGGTAGGGCATCTCGTACCCATGATTTTCTTATTGTCTCTCAGTTCAACGAGGAACCGGCTCCCCACAGCTCCGGCGGAATACGTATTCGGGATATATATCTGCCCGTGGTAAATCCAGACATCCATCCCCTCCAGCTTCTCGGTTACTTTTGCCATGTGTTAGCCTCCTACTCCTCGATCGTCCTGAAGTACAGGATGTCCTGGAAGCCTATGCCGCGCTTCTCGTAATCCTCTTCCCACACAGCCTGCACCCGCATCCCCTCTTTCAGCTTCTTCGTGTCTGTCTCCTCGAGAAGGTGTCTGAAGTAAATGCCATTATCCAGAAGGATGATGGCAGGAGGGTGGGGATTAGACCACCTCTCCCCCTCGTGCGGGTCCCACAGGGGGTAGACCTGATAGGTATACTGGAATATCGTGCCCGTCAGGGGCATTTCCACCCAGTCCCAGCCCATATCCACCTTGCACTTGGGGCAGACCGGCGCCGGTGGGCGCGCCCAGAGCTTATTGCACTTGGGGCAGCGGGGTGCCACCATCTTCTTGTTCTCCTTCGCCTCAGCGTAAACCTTACCCAGGTACCTGCCCGTAGACCAGTCGTAATGCCGGGGCAAATCGAACTCTATACGGATATACTCCGGCCCCTCCGCCTTTTTAGTCGGGGATCCTTTTGACATTTCATCGCCTCCTATAAAGACCTCTTGAGCAAGAACATCGCCGTCCAGTTGGGGCCACCCAGAGAGGTGGCAATAGCTGTCTTAACATCCCTGGTAACCTGGTGCTCACCGGCGTCCCCACGGATCTGGAGAGCAGCTTCGGCAATGCGAATGACAGGCGTAGCGCCGATGGGATTGCTAGCTATCACACCTCCTGATGGGTTTACCGGGAACTCCCCTTCTATCTCGGTTACACCCTTCTCTATCAGCTTCCAGCCCTCGTTCTTTCTCACAGAAGTGGAAATGCTCGTAGAGGCTCATTTCTTCCCAGGTGGATGGCTCGTAGATCTCTGCCACATCGACCTGCTTTCTAACGTCAGTTATGCCATTCCTCTTGTAAAGCCTTGCGGCAGCCACGTCCTGAGAATACGTTTCTGTGCCGGTGGGGTCGCCAAAGCTGCCGGCGCTGAACGGTTCCTGGTGTGCTACCTCGAAATCGACCACCCACACCGGTTTCTTGTGGATCTTCTTCGCTTTCTCTTCCGAGGCCAGTATAACGACACATGCACCGCAGGATTGAGGACAAAAATCCAGCATCCTGATAGGCCACACCAGGTATCCAGACTGGAGATAATCATCCAAGCCCTTCAGGCCAAGCCTCAGATGGGCATAGGGATTCCTGCAGGCGCACCGGTCTGCTTTAAGCCGGACCATAGCAGCGTGCTCCTCCGTGGCGCCGGACTGATTTATGTAGCTTAATGCCTGCTTGGCGAACTCACTGACGGCGCCTACTACCAATCCCTTTAGCTGCTATTGGGACGGCGGCGGCCGAAATGCCAGCAGTAGCATCACCGCAATCGTGCTTCTGCCAGCTTACTACCATGGTTATATCATATAGGCCCGCGGAGACCAGATTGCAGGCCTCAGCAACGGCCTCGGATCCGGTCGTGCCGCCACCAGTGACTTTCAGACCGGGCTTTCCTGCTGCACCGACTTCAGTAATCATCCCATGATCGGGCAGAAGGAGTCCCTCAAAGGACTCCATATTACTGAAGATGAAAGACTCAATATCCTTTATGCTCAATTGGGCATCGGCCAGGGCTGCCCTCACTGCTTCACCGACCATCTCGGGCAGATTAACATCGTCCCGTCTACTAGTGTGGCGGGTCTGTCCGATTCCTACTATTGCTACTCTACCAGCCATATCTACCTCCCGCTACATGTTAGATAGAATCATCACCGCTTGATGCTGCCCGCAGATCCCGGTATAGCCATGTGCAAGGGCTACCTTGGCTCCATCCACTTGCCGAGCGCCTGCTTCGCCGCGGAGCTGCAATACTGCCTCAGCGATGCGTGCCATACCCGCTACACCATTCGGGTTGCCGGGAAGCACCCCTCCCGAGGGGTTCACCGGAAGCTGACCGCCCATCTCAAGCGTTCTGGAATCAACCAGCCTGCCTCCCTCGCCGCGGCCGCAGAAACCAAGCCCCTCGAGCCATAGAGGTTCCTGGTAGGAATACTCCGTGGATATCTCAGCCACATCTATCTGGCTCAAAGGATCATTGATGCCCGCCATGCTGTAGGCCTTCTTGGCAGCCTTCACCAGAGCATCACAATCGGCCAGTTCCCGGTCTCCCAGGTAGTGTGTCTCATAGCAGTTCGACACCCCCGCTATCCATACTAGCTTCTTGGCAAGCTTTTTAGCCTTTTCCTCTGTAGTCATAATCATAGCGCAGGAGCCATCCGATATCGGTTTGGTATCGAGGAGCCTGATGGGGGATGCCAGCATCCTCGATCTGATGACATCGTCCACCGTAACATCCATGGGCTCCTGGGCAAAGGGATTATTCCTGGCATTGCGGCGGTTCCTGACCACCGCTTTAGCGCACTGCTCAGGTGTGATACCGTACTTATCCATATAGCGCTTGGCCTGCAGGCCAGCGGCTGAGGTATAGTCCAAACCCAGCTGCCTCATGAGAATGGCATCGAAGGCACAATTTTCAATCACACTCTTTTCAGCCTGAGATTCCTTCATATGAGACACAAGCAGGACGGTCTCAAAATGGCCGGAGAGGATCTCTGCCATGGCAACATAAGCGGCATTGATTCCATCTTCAGCTACGGTCAATTCATGGCTGAAATGCGCTCCCACAACGCGCTGGAGACTCAAGCTCGCTATCGTCCTGCCATCGTAGGCATCCTGGCAGCAAGTTATGGCTGAGTCCATATCGGACAGGGTGAGTCCCGACTCCTCCAGCACTTGCTTTATTGCCTCATATGCCAGTTCCTCCTCACTTACATCAGCCCTGTTGGGGTGGTATTTGGTCTGGGCTACTGCCACAATCGCCACTCTTTCAGCCATATGCATCTCCTTGTCGCTGTAATAAGTTGAGTCTCAATCCAGCCTATCTCCCCTGATCATCAGGTAGTTAGGCCAGTTAGTGTCCTCGGGTAGGCAGAGCAACGGTTCCTGTTCCACCGCAGTTACGCCCCTGTGGAACAGCGAACTCATATTCTACATCAACTAGGTGCTGATCTCCATCGGTGTATTTTTTTATCACCTTACCGGTCTTTGTCATGGTATCACCGGGAAAACAGGGTGTCGCAATGCGAAATGATATCTCTTTTAGCTCTCCCTCGGGACCCGTCCAATCGGTTATGTACTTACCTACGTATCCACAAATGGTCGCATTGTTCAGAAAGATGTCCTTCAGGCCGATATTTTGGACAAAGTCACGGTCGTGATGCACGGGGGTAAAGTCCCTGCTGGCTATAGCGCCGGATATTACCGTGGTACAGGTAATATCCATAGTTACCGTGGGAAGCTCTTGTCCTTCCTCAACATCCTCCCAGTAAACGGATTTCCAAGCCATCTCTACCTCTCTATTACTTCTAACGCATTAGGATCCGATGCGATACTTCAAGACGGTAAGACTTTGGGTCCCAACCGTCTCCCCTTTTTGATTAGTGAAGATGAAAGTCGTGGTCACGAAGTGACCATTTCCCAAGCTCGTCTTTTTCTCTGGTGACACATCAGTAACCTTATACGTGAAGGTCAAATGGTCCCCGGGAAACAGCGGCCGATGATATTTCTGGGCCACATTGGTGATAAGTATCCCGTAGTAACCAGCTTCATCGAGCTTCGCTAAAAACAGCTCAAAGGGATGCGGTGGCTTCTCCCCCGGAGGCCATAGTGGGGGCATAGTCCATGTCAGCAGCATCGTGGGTGGGGCGATAATACCGCCATACTTGCTTTCCCTGGCATACTCTTCGTCGGTATACAGGGGATTGCCATCCTGCATCGCTTCGCACCAGTGCCTGATCATCGGCTTGCACACCTCATCAACAGCCACTAGCTGCGACCCCTCCTGTCCGACCAATGCCTTCAGCTCTTCATAAAACTCTACACCCATATTAAGCGCTCCTTGCCTTTTTATATTATAGGGGCATACCTTTGGCGCGAGCGGCGATCACGCTCTCAGGCACTGGCCACCATTTCTCCGCACCGATGTCCTCGGCCACCACGTTGGCTGTGCCGTACCCCGCACCGAATGTGACCAGGCCGCCAGGGTAGCTGGACGCTCCTCCTAGATAGAGGTTCTTTATCGGTGTTCTATGGTTAGGACATTCCTCATTAGGCCTGTTGTAGCCCATCTGCAAAGAGTCGTAGGCTCCCTGCTTAATGGACCCCTGGACCATATTGACGAATTTGTTCTCGATGTCAGCAGGCGTGGTCATGTTCCACCATAGCACCTTGTCGCTGGTCATATTGGGGGCATATTTCTGAAGGACCGCTAGCTGTTTCTCGGCGCACTCCTCCTTGAACTTCATGCGCAGCCACTTCTCCTTGTCCCCGTTGAGATTGTACGGGGCCATCTGCGAGATGAGGCCGGAGCATCTTCCCGGAGGTGCCTGATAGGGATCGTGGACGCTGGGGAAGCAGCAGTTAAAGGCAGGGGTGTCTGACAGTTTCCCCTCACCCATTTCGTCCCAGTGCTTTTTCAGTTCCTCGGTGCTTTCGTAGCCAAGCACATAGACTAAGGCATTGTTGATATCCGGGTTTTTGGCCGCCGCGGCGAATTGCGGGGGCTCCTCCAGTGCGAGGTGCAGGTGGCACAGGCTCCAGTGCTCCCACTCCCATGCCTTGACCTTCTCCGTAAAATCCTCTGCGAGGTTGTCCTCACCGACAAGCTTAAGGAAGGTCTGGTGCGGATCGATGGTGCTGATTATGGCCTTATTTGCCATGTACTTTGTGCCATTCTCCATCTCTACACCCTTGGCCGTATCGCCCTCCATGATAATCCGCTTTATCTGGGCATTGGTGATAATCTCACCACCGTACTCCAGCATGAACTTGGTAAGGGCGTTGGACAGGCGGTGGGAGCCTCCCTTGCACAGCCTGTAATTGGTAGCGCGGTTGATGAGCAGGGGCACCATGTAGCCTACTCCACCGGCATCATACTGCAGCCCCCAGTGGCAGGCAATGTATAGCATCAGGGTCCTGACGACATCGTTCTCAAAGAGATCATTCACGATTGCCTCGGGGGTCTCTTCGGTTAAATAATTGATGTCTTTCCCCACATCACCACTCTCTTCCAGCTGTATCACCTGCTCCAGAAGGGGCAGTGGGGCGCAGTAGGTGGCGGGGCCTATAAAGTCATCGGTGATCGTTTTGAACCTTTGATGGGCCTCACGGTAGCTGTCAGCGTCCCTTTGAGAGAACTTGGCTATCGACTGGCAGGTCTTCTCTAAGTCCGTGTAAATGCACAGGCTGTTGCCGTCCGATAGCGGAAGGGCGAACTGGAGCTCGGGGCGTATGAACTGGAGGTCGTATCTTGACTCTACCTCGAAGTCCTTAAGAGGTGGGGCAAAGTCAGCCATCAGGTGATATACGGCGTGGGTGTTATGGAAGAAATCCGGCAGAGTGATCTCCTCCGTTGCCAGCCCGCCACCCAGCTCATACCTCTTCTCCAGCAGCAATACCTTTTGTCCCGCCTTGCTCAGATAGCAGGCAGCCGTTAGGCCGTTGGGGCCACCGCCGATAATTATTACATCGTAATTTTCCTTCATTTTCTCCTCCTTTATAGGTTACGTTTATGTAATCGGGAACGCTTCCCGCATCTTTTTTTTGGTGATTCTCATTTGCTCAACCAGTGAATCCGGCTCCTCTTTCCCCGGCTCCTCCCACGGCTTACCCAGCCCCATATCGTTGGCAATAATTTTGTAGCAGTTGTAAGCGGGGCTTGCCCCCGAAGCGGCCAGGTGCCAGGCGACGCCGGTGGCATAAAGATTCTTTATCGGGGTTCTGTGGTTTGCCAGCTCTGGGGTAGGCCTGTTCTCGTAAAACTGATATGCAACATGATCGATAACGATCATGTTGCCGTTGGGAGCCATGTTCAGCAAAAGGCAGGCGTCATAGGGGCTGTTATAGTCGCAGCCGATGATGTTGTCCCAGTTCATGTTGGGAGCATGTCCCTTCCAGATGCTAATCAGTTCTTCAGCGTAACGCTTTTTTATTTCCAGCCATTCCCTCTCGGTATGGGCAGTAGCAGGAGGTGCAATTTGCTCGTGACCGGCGATATGATATCCCTGTAGGCGCATAAGAGGGGTCAACCTGGCTATGGCACCAGACTACGGGACAATAGTCCTCAATAGGAGGCCACTTGCCCAGCCTGGTATAGTAGCACTCCCGGGCGACATGCTCGGGATCGGCATCCTCTGCCAGCCCTAGCCACATGCACTCATTTATATCCGGGTTGAACGCTGCCGCTTCATACTTCGGCGCCTCATGGATAGCGAAGCTGTACCACATTAGGCAGGCGAACTTGGACTCAAGAAGCTCCACGCGGCGCAGGGATTTATAGTCAAAATGCTCTTTACCGATCAATTCGAAGGTGAGTTGCTGCGGGCTTAAGGTGCTCACCACCAGCTTTCTCGCCTTGATCTCAGAGCCATCGGCGAGGCGGATGCCCTTGGCTTCGCCATTCTCGATGATGACCTTGTCCACATGGCAATGGGTGAAGAACTTGCACCCGTCGCGGACCAGTATCTTATGCGCAGCGTGAGCTATCTGGTGGGTTCCCCCTCTGACGAAGCTTATAGTAGGCAATGTTGAAGCCTCGCCCAGTGCTACCGTTCCCAATCCAGGTTGATTAACATCGAATGCCGAGGAGAGGGCGAATCTGACAGCACAGTACTGCAACTCCGGGCTTTCCCAGAATTCGCGTGCTACGCGCATAAAGCTGGATGACAGGACTAGCGAATCCGGTTCAACCCCGGCTTCCACCAGTAGTGGATACATAGCCAGTTGTCTCTCAAACATCTCGGGTGTCCCGCGAAGCTCAGCGGGATTGAATAGCATATCCATCTCCACCCTTTGCACTGATTCCTCACCCCAATTTTTCCGCAGTTTAAGCCACTTCTCGGCATCCCTTTCTGAGAAGCGGGCAATCTCCTTGGCTGTGCGCTCCTGGGTAGGGTCATGTTTCTCACTGTAGATGGCAAGGCAAGTCTGATTATTTCTGAAGACGGCGCCGTCGCTGCAAAGGTGTTGATCTATCTGGGCTCCATAGTCCCAGTACTCAGGAAAATCGCGCCAAAGCGGAAGGTGATACCAGGGCAGCTGTATCACAGCGTGGGTGTTGCCGCGAAAACCCCCCGCAGCGATTTCCTCGGTTGTCAAACCACCGCCCAGTTCGTGCCTCCGCTCAAAGACACCGACACTCATGCCGTCATACTTGGTCAGGTACATGGCCACGTAAAGGGCCTGGTTCCCCCCCTCCAATTATTACCGCATCAAACGTTTCATCAGGCATCGCTACCTCCTTTTAAGAAACTTGATATCGGCCATTTCCCTTCCTTAATAGGTTGCGTTTGTATTTAGGTATGGTGGAGGCGCACCTTCTCTATTATGTTCTCGGGAACGCTTCCTGCGTCTTTTTATTTTGAATTTTTATCTGCTCAACCAGGGAATCCGGCTCCTCTTTCCCCTGCTCCTCCCACGGCTTGCCCAGCCCCAGGTCCGTAGCGATAATCCTGTAGCAGTTGTAGGACTCAGTTCCGCCCACATTTGACCCCACCCACCAGGATCCGCCTGTGCAATAGAGGTTCTTTATCGGAGTCCTGTGGTTTGCCAGCTCGGGAGTAGGCCTACAATCGAAAGATTGGTACGATGGACGGTCACACCCTGCCATGGCCCCGTCGGGTGCCAGGTTCTTCATCCGCAGGTTATCGTAAGGAGTGTTAGGGTCATAGCCGATGATGTTGTCCCAGTTCATGTTGGGAGCATGTTTTGACCAGAGGCTGATCAGCTCCTCGGCATACCGCTTCTTGAAATCCAGCCACTCCCTCTCCGTAAGGGCGGTAGCAGGCGGTCCCACCTGCTCGTTATTGGCAATGTGTTTCCCCGCGGGTGCGTAAGAGGGGTCACGCATGCTGTGACACCAGACGGTGGGGCAGAAGTCCTCCGGAGGAGGCCATATCCCCAGCTTCATGTAGTAGGTCTCCCTGGCGATATGTTCAGGGTCGGCATCCTCTGCCAGCCCAAGCCAGAAGGTCTCATTTATATCGGGATTAAACGCCGCCGCCTCGTATCTGGGTGCCTCGTGAATGGCGAATGCGTACCACATTAGGCAACCGAGAGAGGTTTCTATAAGCTCCAAACGGCGCGTCATCCGGTCGTCCAGATACTCTCTGCCTATTAAGTCGAAGCAAAGCTGGTGCGGGTTCAAGGTGCTCAGCACCAGCTTCCTTGCCCCGATTTCAGTGCCATCGGTGAGGCGGATGCCTTTGGCAGCTCCGTTCTCTATGATGACCTTCTCTACCTCGGCGTGGGTGAAGAACTTGGTCCCACCTTTCACCAGGATCTTGTGAGCAGAATGAGCTATCTGGTGAGTTCCTCCTCTGCAGTAACCCAGCCCAGCCATCATCGAAGCCACACCTAGCATTTCGGGCCCAACCCCCGGATGGGTAATATCAAATGCCCCCGATAGAACAAGTCTCTCAATGCAGTACTGCAGTTCCTTGCTTTCCCAGTATTCCCTCACCGCCCGCAGATGGCTGGACGCAAGGAATAGCGCATCCGGTTCAAAACCAGCTTCCACCAGTAGTGGATATACAGCCAGTTGCCTCTCAAATATCTCGGGCGCCGTGCGAAACTCCGCCGGGTTGAAAATCCGATCGATCTGCACTCTCTGGCACTCATCACCCATCCATAACTTCCAGAATTTAAGCCACTTCTCGGCATCCCTCTCTGAGAAGCGGGCGATCTCCTTCGCGGTACGCTCCTGGGTAGGGTCATCTTTCTCACTGTAGATGGCAAGGCAGGTCTGCTCTTTTCTGAAGATGCCACCGTCGGCGACGAGATACTGGTCACGCTGTGCCCCGTAGTCCCAGAATTCAGGGAAATCGCGATGGAATGGCGCATGGTACCAGTCAAACATCATGGTAGCATGTTGATTGCCGCGAAAGCCCGGGGCTGCGGCCTCCTCGGTGGAAAGGCAGCCGCCAACCTCATGCCTTCTCTCAAAGATACCAACGCTCATGCCGCCATACTTCATCAGATACATGGCAGTGTATAGAGCCGTAGTCCCCCCTCCAACTATTACCGCATCAAACGTTTCATCGGGCATCAATACCTCCTTTTAAAAGAAATTTGACATCGGCCATTTCCCCGTTCTTTATAGGCTACGTTTCCATTTAGGTATGGTGGAGGTACACCTCTTTCACATGGTTCTATGGCTAATGGCTTAGTGGTAAACGGATTATAAGTTACGCATCTGCAATTGTCAACGCCATGTACTGGTTTAATGAGACCGCTGAAAAAGAGGTGCAGGATACTTCCTGCAGGGGGTCTGGGGGTGTCCCCCAGCTTTAAAACTCCCCCAAGATTGGGGGATATAGGGGGTTGATTGAGACTATTTCAGCAGTCTCATAAAATTACATCGTGAGGTTGTGCCAGTGGGATAAACGGGCTACCTATATCGGATAGCCCACATAATTCAACTTCCTTTAAAGATAGGTTTTCGTTTTTCCTTAAATGCCTTCATGCCCTCCTTGGCATCCTCCGAAGAAAGCACTGGCCAACCGATCTCATCCTGTATTTTTAAAGCCTCGGCCATGGGCATGCTTTCATCAAGCTCTCGTAGCGTACGGGTAATCGCTTTGAGGGACAAAGGCCCGTTTTCGCATAGCTGGTGCGCCATTCCCATCGCTTCTTCAAGTGCCTTCCCCTTTGGTACCACTCGATTGATCAATCCCCATTCGAGTGCTTCCTGGGCACTGATTCGCCTGCCCAAGAGAAGTATCTCAGCAGCTAGACAGTAGGGAATCTGCCGACGCAGTCGGATGGCAGAGGCTCCCAGAGGATACAATCCGCGTATGACCTCGGTGACCCCGAAAATAGAATCTTCTGCACCTATGCGCAGGTCAGTACCCTGCAGTATTTCTGTTCCACCGGCCAGCGCATACCCCTCCACCGCTAAGATAATTGGTTTGTTCGGGCGATCTTCCCTCAATAGCGCTTGCCAGTGAAGATTTGGAACCGATTGCATTAGCGTTTGAAATTCTTCAGCGTCTTCATTTCCTCCTGGGCCTACTTTCAGGTCCATCCCGGAACAGAATGTATCTCCCTTTCCAGTCAGGATGGCACAATAGAGATCGTCGTCTTCCTCCAATCGACGCCACCCCCTGTACATTCCAAGAAGCATAGGGCCGTTAAGCGCGTTTCTTACTTCCGGTCTATTCAGGGTTACGATCAGAATATGTCCGTCTTTCTCAATGATACAATTGTTGGTGCTGATGTCCAGTTGCTCAGGCATATCTCCTCCTATATCTATGGCTCACCTTTTACCTTCAGTTTTCGATGCTGCTATCATCTTACCCCCTTGATTGCCTTCCCAGTATCGGGTTAGTAATCACCAGATTTCAGACTTACATCTTGTCTATGGAAGCAAACTGATTTGGTATCTGGTTCAGCAGGATTTCTTCGGTATCACTGACTATTGTATCGATCAGTTCCTTCACCGGTACAATCCCGTCAATAAACCCGACGGCCAGGGATCCTCCTGCCATCTCCTGTGCTTCATACGGCTTATCCGGTGATTGCTGCAGCATCACTTTTTCCAGCCGCTTCAACCACTCTTCCATTGGCATGTTTCCCCGGTCCTTCATCACCTCTTCAAAAACGCTCATATCGGGAGGATTAAGGGCCTGGTTTCGGAATAGTGGATCGGATGGTTTAGCATCAACCAGCGACTGTTTATGTCGCTTGCCAACCGGGCATTCGTCTGTTGCCACGAACATTGTTCCCATACAGATACCTTCTGCCCCCATCCCCAGCGCGGCAGCAAATGTACGCCCGTTCCCAATCCCGCCAGCTGCGATGACCGGGATTTTCATTTGCTCAACTGCCCATGTGACACCGATAAGAGTAGGCAATTGGGAAACATGTTTGAAACCGATTCCTTCCATACCTACGATGATTACTGCATCTGCCCCCTGCCGTTCTGTGGAGAGAGCGTGCTCTACACATGCGACTTTGTGAATCCATTTAGCACCCGCCTCCCGAATTTTGGGAAGATACTCTTTGCCGGGCATCACAGATGTCTCTATCACCTTGATCCCTTCATCAAGAGCCACATCGAGCATTGCATCCATATCCCGAACCAGTCCGATGCTGAAATTTACACCGAAAGGTTTACTTGTCATGGATTTGGCTTTTCGGATATCATTACGCAGTTTTTCGGGTTTGCGAAAACAATGAGCGGTGATGATCCCAAATCCCCCTGCTTCCGATACCGAGGCTGCAAGCGTTGATTTGCCGATCCCCTGCATCGCTCCCAGCATGATAGGATACTGTGACCCAAGTATTTGTGTAACTCTGTTATTCCATTTCATTTTCATCTAGGATTTCCATGTTGCTCAAGGTGCTCACCATCTTTTCCTGCTTTCAGCTCTTTTCCGGAGGTATCAAACTGAAAACGACTGAATCGCTTCGGGGTCATCTATGAACACTATGAGTCTCCACTCAATAGAAAATGTATTGCTTTGGAAGCATTATAGACCTGTTGAAGGTATATGCCAATATATTATACTCGTCCGGTACATTGGCGATTGCAGCACAATAGACATATTATAGCTAGGTATGTTGTGCCTATGGCTTTACCCGTAAGCGCGTGATCTAATAGTAAAAGAGACCGCTGAAAAAGAGGTGCAGGATACTTCCTGCCGGGGGTCTGGGGGTGTCCCCCAGCTTAAAAAAGCCCCCCCAATCTTGGGGGATATAGGGGGTTGACTGAGACTATTTCAGCAGTCTCATAAAATAATGTCGCGAGGTTATGCTGGTAAAATAATGAAGCTATAGTCATGCTCTGTTAGCTTTGAGGATAGCCTGAGGTTTTATTAGATGCCGCTGAGTTGAAAGCCGTACATGGATATTATGAGCCATAGCTGACAGATACCGGGGTGGTGACTAGAATTAAAGCCCACATTACGATACCAGAAGCAATAGAAGCAGCTGCCAGGGTTTTAACGCCAGTTCTAACACTTTTACGATAACCAACAATGCCGCCAACGATCAAAGCTGCCCCAAGTATACCCAATACTGCTATGATAACGAAGCTCATGTGGATATTCCCCTCCTTTTCTGCAATCCTGTGATATCCGTTTTCAGGACGCTTCTCTTCTCACTAAATATAGACGATTGTGGTTAGCTTTTTGTTCCACGGCTAATAAATGAGTGAGAGAATGCGAATACTAACAGTCGCTCTGTAATTGATACCATTTCTGGGGGCAGGTCATGGCCTGCAAACTCGTTGCCATGCGCTGACATTATCCATTCAGGATTACAATGTGCAGCAACCGTCACGGCATGATGTATGTGTCGTGATATCGTTCCAATGCAAAGACGAAGTTGCCTTGACAGTCAACTAAGCCAGCTGCTACATTTATTTTTGGATATTATTTAAGAATGCTGAAAACCCCGGTGCAGGATACTTCCTGCCGGAGGTCTGGGGGTGTCCCCCAGCTTAAAAGAGTCCCCCAAGATTGGGGGATAGAGGGGGTTGACCAAGACTATTTCAGCATTCTCTATCTAAACGATTAGTTTTAGCAAGTTGTAGCAATTTGAAGATTGACCTGCACACCCATTGCCGCGAGGCGACAGCCTGCCCGACTCCCACATTGGAGATCGTGGAGCGAATTATGGCTGCGGTGAAGAGGAAAGGGCTGGACGGGATCGCTGTTACCGAGCACTACACCAACTACTATGGCCATGAGGTAAAAGAGATTGTCGATACCCAGTTGGGCGGCAAGATAGTGGTCGTCCCTGGCAAGGAACTTGCCAGGGTGCTGTTGGGCCGTGAGCCGGCGGTGATCCATGTGGTTGAGCTATACTTACCTGACGATCTGATTTTCAGGTTTATCGCTCATCCCGGCCATCCTTATGCAAAGGACCTTAGCCAGCATATAGACGAGGGCATACATGGCATCGAGTTGAAGAACCCACTGCACGATGGCGATGGCCTGACAGAGAAGCAGATTAAGGAGTTGGCCAAGAAGCATGACCTGATCCTGCTGACTAATAGCGATGCCCATCGGCTGGAGGACATCGGAACCTACTACAATGAGATCGAGATTGAGGAGTTGTGCGCCCGGGCTAGAAAAGGCTAACTGAATTATTAAGAATAATACTCTGGAAAACATGAAGAGGGGACCATTTAGGTCCCCTCTTCATCATTATCAGATTCTCACAGGTTAGACTTATCCGCTAGAGCACTTCGGCAGCGGATTCGGCATGGTCATACTACAAGGGACCGCTGAAAAAGAGGTGCAGGATACTTCCTGCCGGGGGTCTGGGGGTGTCCCCCAGCTTTAAAGGCCCCCCAAGATTGGGGGATTAGGGGGTTAATTGAGACTATTACACCACTCTATTTAGAAGATAAAGGGAATGAGCGCCTTGCGCTTTTTAGGATATTCTGGGAACCGGTCAAGGTACCAGCGGTGATAAGATATTGCACGAGGTACTAGATTTGCGGCAGTCCAGACGAAGAAAAAAAGGCCTGGCAGAGACCATGTGGCAATAGCCCAGCCACACCACTGGATAATCTCGCCAAAATAGTTACCACATGAAACAAACTTGAACATACCTCCATGCGGAATCTTATAGCCGGTCTCGCCTGGCTTGCGTAGATTACGCAGGATATTGTCCGAGTGGAGATTGAGAGCCATACCGGTGAAGAACGCTAAGACACCGATGACAAAGCGAGGATCTGTTAGCCAATCAGATGAGTAGCCATCTGAGAAATGGGTAAGGTAACGGCCATTGAGATAGCCATTGATGATATAGAACAACATAGCTATTGCTATGGTGGATATTGTCAATGTTCGTCGGGGACCGCGCATCCGCAACGGGAAAATATAGGACTTTTGCACGTAGTGGATCATCCAAAGAGTCAGGAATATCAGTGGGAGTATGTTGGTGGCATATTTACCGAGAGCAAAGAAGATGGCAAAGGCGATCAAGGCAGGTGACCCCTGGATCATCCAGCCTACCTTGACGTTGATGCTGGGCCCCCACGCAGCCGCCCTTCCTTCGCCAAAGCGTCCGTAAGCAGCCGGTATAAAAAAGAGTAACCCGAAGACAATTGGGGCCAGGGCAAACATAGCAATTAACAGGGCATCGTAGACTGCTTTTTCGTTCATGTTAGCAATGGGCCCATAAATGCTACATTGAATCCGGACATCGGTAAGATACGCGAAGGCAATACTAAGGCAATACTTTGGACTTTCATAACCCTATCTGAATCCACCTATTCAGTAAAGCGAAAGTCCATTGCCTCTTTCCCTGGTAGTATTGGCTGGGCAATCCTAGCCCAAATTTTCCAGCGATAATATTCCTGGACATCTCACTGGTGCCACCCGCAAGACTCCAGGCCCGTGAGCTTAGATACATATGCCTCATCCTACCCCCCAGCTGCGCCCATTTGGATTTCTCATCCAGTTGCCCATAGGGCCCAAGGATTTGCATTCCCAGACTGGCCACACTCTGAGCAACACGGGCGCCAAGGATCTTATTCTGGCAGCTCGGGAGCACAGTGAGCATGTTCTGGCTTGTCATCCAGTTTATTCTTTCGCCCAGGTTACGCCCTACTTCAATCTCAATAGCTATCTCCGCCAGTCTATTTCGAATGACAGGATCTTTGGCTAAAGGCTGCCCATTGGTGTAGGTCTCCTTGCAATACTGCACCAGCTGATCAAAGTATCTCCTGGCATTGTGAAGGATGACGAGTCCATAGGTTCTCTCAATAGCAAAGGCATGCATACTTACATCCTTCCCTTTGTTCTTCTCCCCGAGAAGGTTATCCTTGGGAACCCTGACATCGTCATAGAAGACCTCACAGAAGGCGCCAATCCCGGTCATCTGCGTTATTTGGCGTATGGTAATCCCCGGGCTCTTGGGATCGATAATAAAAATGCTGATCCCCAGATGCTTCTTGGGGGCGTTAGGGTCAGTTCGAGCATAAACCACGCACCAGTCGGCTTGGTGGATACCGGTATTCCAAATCTTCTGTCCATTAAGGACATAGCAGTCTTGTTCCTCTACGGCCTTCAATTGAAGGGCGAACATGTCTGAGCCGACATTGGGCTCGCTCATACCTATGGCATATTTTACTTCTCCGCGGGCAATGGGAGGGATGAATCTACTCTTTTGCTCCTCGGTGCCGAACTGCAGAATCAGGTCACCTTGAACGACGGCAGGGTCCATCCCCGGTACCCCATGGTAGATTAGCTCCTCCTTGAGGATCCAGTCCTTCGCTAAGTCTCCCCGACCTCCATATTCCTTGGGCCAGCCCAACCCTATCCAACCTTTAGCCCCCAGTCTTCGCCATATCTCTACGGCAAGCGGATAAACCTCCTCCCTTGTCTCCTCTTCAGGTCCAGGGTCTACCCCCAGCCAGTCAGAAGGTAACACCTCCTGAAACACCTCCTGAATAAAATCCCTTACCTCCTTTTGGAAGGCCTTCTCCTCTTCAGTGAATCGAAAGTCCATCATATCCTCCTATTGTTAACCTAAAGCCCTAGCTGTTGGGCTACAACCTCACGATGAAAATCGGCATCCCCGAAGAATACCTCCCCGGCCTTAGCCCTCCTGAAATAGAGCTCCAGGTCGTGCTCTTTAGTGAAACCGATTGCGCCGTGGATCTGGTGTGCTTGAGTAGCCACCCTTCTATAAGCGTCGCTGATCCATCCTTTGATAACAGAGATCTCATTGGTGCAGGGGAGCCCTTCACTGAGCATCCATGCTGCTTTATATAAACTTACTCGAGCGCTATCGACATCGATGGACATGTCGGCTAGATAATGTTGGATGATCTGGAAACTGCCAATGGGGCGGTCAAACTGTATCCTTTCCTTGGCATAATTAACGGTCATCTCCATGACTTGCTGGTTCCCACCTACCATTTCTGCGGACTTGGCAAGTGCTGCCCATTCTATAATCCTCTTTACCATTTCCCAACCGTGACCCAATTGACCCAAGATATTTCCCCGAGGTACTCTCACCTTTTCTAGGGTCAGCTCGCACTGCTTGTCTCCAGCAATCGTTCTAAGCACCAAGGTGCTTATCCCGGGGCTCTTGGCATCTACGAGAAAGAGAGTGATTCCTTCTTCAGGATTGGCTGTTTCTGCTGTTCTGGTGACGCAAATTATCCAGTCTGCAATATGGGCGTCAGGAACGAAGAGTTTTGTCCCACTTATTAGGTAGTCATCTCCTTCGGGTGTAGCCGAAGTCTGGATAGAGGCGGCGTCATACCTGGCGCTGGGTTCGGTAAGAGCTAGAGTGAGGATTGCCTCTCCTTTACATATCTTGGGCAGGAAATATTGTTTTTGCTCCTCTTTCCCCCACTCCAGGATGGGCAAACCGCCAAGGACTACGGTGGAGAGGAAGGGACCGGGAAGACAAGCGCGTCCCATCTCTTCTAGAAGCACTATCAGGTCGAGGAAGCTGAATCCTCCCACCCCTCATATTTCTCAGGGAAAGGAAGTCCTAGCCAGCCCAGCTCAGCCATCTCCTTCCAAAGCTCAGGGGGGTATCCCTGCTCATCCTCCTCCATCTCCCGAACCAAGGTTTTCGGGCATTTATTAGCCAGGAAGTCACGGGCCGACTTCCACAACATTTCCTGTTCTTCGCTAAAAGCCAAATCCATTATAGTTCCCCCTTTTTTGTTCGATATCTCTATTTAGATTGCTGAAATAGTTTCAATAAACTCCTTCGATGTTAATAAAGATACCTCTCCCTATCATGGGAGAGGTATCTAGCATTGTACAGCAAAGTTCTTATCCAAAGGTGGTACTACAGCTTGGCAGCAAGATCGGAAAGCCCCAGGCTGTTCAGCTTCTCCTTTAATGGACGACCGTTAGTATCCAGACCCCTTGCCTTGTAGTACTCCTTCAACATGAGTTCTACGTTGGGCACCGAGCCCGCAACCGGACCATCAGTGTGAGGAGTCAGAATTCGCTTGGGCATTCGATCGGGTGTAGGGGGAATATAACATCTCCCCAATGTGCTGTCAAGAGAGGCAATGGTGGGGGTCGCGAATCACATTAACGCCGACGACAAGTATCTGCCGGACGTAGTCAAAAGCCCAGATTTTGGGCTCGAGGGGCTTGATTTATTGATAGATTCTGTGTTAAGAATGGTGACCTATATCCGATGGAGTAGCCTCAGTGAAAATTGAACAGGCCAGCGGTTACAACGGGAGGAAAGTTATGAAGAGATACAAAGTGATTCAGTGGGCGACAGGGGTGGTGGGTAAAAATGCATTGAAAGGAATTATCAGACATCCAAAACTCGAGCTGGTCGGCGTTAAGGTGTATAGCGATGAAAAAGATGGGCTTGATGCCGGTGATATCATCAATATGGA
>PVMK01126426.1_pt1 | contig 23923 bp, 23 predicted proteins | sample 1853481 | NCBI WGS metagenome assembly PVMK01 (sample SAMN08533507, study PRJNA380276) | Marine sediment metagenome, whole genome shotgun sequencing project. | reverse complement strand
TGCTGAGTCAAGGGTATCGCAGACATTTTGACTTTTGAAAAAAAAGGCGGCGCCCATTTCCGGCCCTGCACATGTTTTTTTGTCAACAGGTCGATTCTGCAGTTTGGCTAACCAATGTCAAAAATGTTATCCAGGTATTTTTTTACATAATCTTCCTGTGAAACCATTTTTTTAGTTGATACTCTGACTGCATCGACAAAACCATCTTGCCAACCATCTTTATACTGTTGTGATTCCTGATTTGACAGATTTTGAGTTTCATTTTCTAATAAAAATTCCACGTATTTCTTATTTATTTTACCACTTGTAATTCTTCCGTCTGCAATGCCTTGTTGATATCCTGCATGCCTGTAATTTCTTTCGCTGTTCATAGGAATTCCTCTACATTTTGTTTGAAGGGAAATTGAAAAGCGAAGGCCTCCAAAAGGAACAATTGCTCCTGCGGAGGCCTTACGTTGGCATTTTAAATACCTCATGCATAGGAATATACCCGTATCAGAGGTTTATAATATGAAAATATATTTAATAAAAATACCCAATATTGGAATAAAAATCAAGTGCCACAATGTGTTAGGAAAAAGTTTTATACCCGGATCCGCATTTCCTGTCAGCATGTTGTCCTTAAACCACCTTATCCGGGTTAAGTGTAACGCAGACAACTTCATGATAGGCAATAAAAAATTACCGGGCCTTAACCCTCTTTCCAGTTGCGAATCAGCTCAAGCAAGGTTCTCACCCCTATACCGGAAGGTCCCTTGTTCGGTATATAGGGCTTTTCTGTGAAATTATAGGCTGTCCCGGCAATATCAAGATGGGCCCAGACAGCATCCCCGACAAATTCCTGCAGAAATGCTGCCGCTGTAATGGTGCCTGCGGCACGATTACCGACATTTTTCATATCTGCAACCTTGGACTTGATCTGCTTGGAATATTCGGGCCGAGAGGCAGACGCCAGAGAGGTTCACCGCTTCTGTCGCCGGCAGCCATGACCTTCTGCGACAACCCGTCATCATTGCTTAGCAGGCCGGTTCGATGATGTCCAAGGCCGATAACCACTGCGCCGGTGAGCGTCGCCAGATCCACCACTGCGTCTGGTTTGTATTGCTTGATGCCGTATGCCAGCGCATCTGCCAGGATCAAACGACCTTCAGCATCCGTGTTTATAACCTCAACTGTTTTGCCGCCATAAATAGTGATGATATCACCCGGCTTTAAGGCACTGGGTCCTGGCAGATTTTCCGTGGTCGGCACGATACCGATCACATTGATCCCTTTGGGCTGCTCCTCACCCACAGCCTGCATGGCACCAAGCACTGCGGCCCCACCACACATGTCAAACTTCATTTCCTCCATACCCCTGGGAGGCTTGAGGCTTATGCCGCCTGAATCAAAGGTCAAGCCTTTGCCCACCAAAAGCAGTGTTGGATTGCGGGCAGAAGTTTTATACTCAAGGATAACCATCTTTGGAGGTTGAGCCGAACCGCTGTTAACCCCTAAAATGCCTCCCATTTTCAAACGCTGCATATTTGCCTTGGATAAAACCCTGCAGGAGAAGTTATAAGTCTTTGCAAGTTTTTGCCCGAATTCAGCAAAACGGGTCGGGGTCCAGACATTTCCCGGTTCATTCGCCATGTCCCTCGCCGCAGCACCGGCAAGTGCTGCCACTTTACCAACTGTCAGGCCTTTGTTGACAGCGGACTTTTCCCTGTCTGTATAAAGAAGGACCTCTGTGATCTCGCTCTGCGGTTCATCCTCTTCCACTGTCTTCTTGTATTTCCTGAACTGGTAAGCCCCCAGCATAAGCCCTTCGGTCATACATTCCGTTGTTTCCCGCCGGTCCAGGATAAAAGGCTCCGGTATAACGACCATAATTTTGGAGGCCTGGGTCTTTAAAGCTGTCCCGGAGACCTTGCCGCCTGCCTTCCGGTAATTCTCGCGCCACATGTCAGCAGGGGTCAGGCCATTGTTGCTCTTTCCTTCCTCTGCCTTACCAAGACCGACCACCAGGATCCTCTTAGCCGGGATTTTTCCTTTACCCGGTGGGTAAAACAGGAGAGTCTCACCTTCCTTGCCGGAAAAATCGCCCGCCTGAAAGGCAAGCCTGACAGTATTCTGAACGTGTTTATTTTCACAGACCGGTACTTTTTTCTTCTGCTGATACACAAAATAAACAAGCATATCATCCTTATATTCTTCCACATTCCGGGTGGTGGTCTTAATTATCATGGTATTCTCCAAATGTTATTGCTCCTCATTGGAGCCTCAAGCCATAATTTAAATTTATTTTTTTTGAACCAATCCTTTTTACCTTTCTACTTTGAAGCCCATTGTATACACTATGACACAAATATGATCAAAATATTAGAGCCCTACCCTATTACCATAGTTGTGCATGATCTCCAACATATGATGTATTCTGAACAAGTCCAAGCAGGGATAGTGGCACCTAATAAAATCAGATGGTTACAAACGGAATATTTGTCCGAATGGTGTTTCGAAGTCACACTTCGTTCCCTATCTTCGATACCGACACAACATTTGCTGCATTCGTTACTCACCATCAGCACTTTCTTATAAAACAGGCATATCAATTCAAGGAGGAATCCATTGGTCACTCAATTGGTTCTGGCAACAGGAATTGCCATCATCGTTTCTGCATTCTGCAGTATAATTGAAGCAGTGCTGTACTCTGTACCCCTGAGCCATGTCGAGGTAATGACCCGGTCCGGGAAAAAATCAGGCCCAGTCCTGAAGAATCTGAAAAAGGATATACAGCGGCCGATTACCGCCATCCTGACACTGAACACCATTGCCAATACCATGGGTGCTGCAGTTGCAGGCGCCTCAGCCGCAGTTGTCTTTGGTGAAGAAAACCTTGTCTGGTTTTCGATTTTCTTTACTCTCGCTATTCTGCTTTTTTCAGAAATACTTCCCAAAACAGCAGGGGTTGCCTATGCCAAAAACCTTGCTTCCTGGATTGCCATACCGCTCAACGGCCTCGTAAAAGTCATGAGTCCGTTGATCTGGCTTTGCCAGGCAGTCACCAAACTCATTCCGGAACAGAAAAAAGAGGCCCCGGTTTCAATCGAAGAAATTCGGGCTGTTGCAGTACTGGGAAGAAAAGCCGGTGAAATTGAACCGCAGCAGGAAAAGGTCATAGCTAATATTCTCAAGCTGCAGGATAAAACCGTACACGAAGTAATGACACCTCAAACGGTTGTCTTCAGCCTCAGTGAACATCTTACAATTGCTGAAGCCTTGAAAATGAAGGAACAATGGAACAGACACAGCAGGGTTCCGGTCTATGATGAAAACCAGGATGATATAGTCGGTATTGTCTTAAGCAGAAGTATACTGCTCAGCCTGTCTGAAGGTCTGGAGAGCAAGAAACTGTCTGAGTTGATGCAGCCGGTACATTTCGTACCTGAAGCTGCCCTGCTCAATAAGATCATGATGGAGTTCTTTGAACAGAGGGTTCACCTCTTTGTGGTAGTGGATGAATACGGCAGCGTTACAGGGGTCATCAGCCTGGAGGATATTATTGAAGAGATAGTAGGCAGGGAAATCATCGATGAATCAGACACTGCCGGCGACCTGAGGGAATACGCCAGGCACAGAAAAAAGCTCCTGCAGAAAAGAAAAAAATAATTATTCTACTTCTTCGAGTCGCACCTTAACATTAACGTGTTCCTCGTCACGGAGGATAATCAGTGACACTTCATCGCCTATATGATAGTGCTCCAGTTCATTGCGCAGATCATCATATGATCCAACAGGTGCTCCATTTACTGCCACAATAATATCACCGAGAATAATTTTGCCCCTCACCTGCCTGGTTTCCCTGATACCTGCCTTGTCTGCAGTGCTTCCAGGCCGGACATTGATTATCAGAACCCCCTTAATATCTAACCTTTTGGCAATTCGCTCATTTGCCAGAGTCACCCCAATACCGGGTTGTACAACTTTTCCATGACGAATTATTTCCGGCACCACCCTGTTGACTACAGCTACGGGCACTGCAAAACCGATGCCGGCGCTTGCCCCTGATGGACTATAGATTGCAGTATTGACACCTATCACACGACCTGCACTGTCAAGCAGAGGCCCCCCTGAATTGCCAGGATTGATGGCAGCATCTGTCTGGATCACTCCCTGAATTGTCCTGCCGGTGACAGCCGTAATCTCCCGGTCAAGAGCGCTGACAATACCTGAGGTAATAGTGTGGTCAAGGCCAAAAGGATTTCCTATGGCAAAAACTTTCTGGCCTACCTGCAGGCTATCCGAATCACCAAGCGGGATGGGTTTTAATGATTCCGGTGGTGCGGAAATCTGCAGCACTGCAATATCCTTGTCCGGAGCAGCACCCACCATAATTCCTTTGTAAACACTGTCATCGCCTAGTGTGACCTCAATCCGACTGGCATCGCCCACCACATGATAGTTGGTGACTATCATACCATTCTTATCCCAGACAAAACCGGATCCGGTTCCCTGCGGTATTTCATATACATTGAGGCTGAAAATACTACGTCTCACTTCTATAGTGGTGATATAGACAACCGAGGGTGAGATTTCCTCAAATACTGCTATGGTGTTTTTTTCATCCTCTGCCAGATCACCACGGGCAGCCACAACACGCGGTTCTGCATCCTTATTATATCCCGGCCTTTCAACCCTGTCTGTAATCCACCACAACCCTACCAGGATAAAAGCCAGGATAAGCCAGGAGGAAAAGCGCTTTTTCGGTTTAAAATCTTGCTCCATATCTTTTCATTAAATGCTTTCTGAAAAAGTATCGTCTAAGGGTGTATACAGTTTTTTAAAAAGATTGTGCCTGAGCAGCAAAAATGCAAGGAAATAATCTGCAAAACTACAGAAAAAATTCTGCTCTCTTAAAATAATGTAATTGAGCTATTATAAGTTCAGCAAGGATTTTGCTATGAGGAAATAAGCGAGCACACCGAGTATATCTATTGATGTTGTCACAAAAGGTCCTGTGGCAATTGCCGCATCGAAATCCAACCGTTTTAAAATGAGTGGAACAAAAGTACCAACCGTTGCAGCCATAGTCATTACAAAAAACACTGAGAGGCCCACAACCAGGCCTAAATAAGTCGTTTCACTATAGCCGAAAAATGTCAGAATCCCTAAAAAAAGCCCATACACTGCACCCAGAATCAAACCGACCTGCATTTCTCTAAAGATAACCCTGGAAAGCTCCTGCATATTGACCCTGCCGGTGGCAATACCGCGAATGATGATGGTGCTGGACTGGGTTGCTATATTGCCACCCATACCGATGACGATAGGGGATGAAGGCTGCAAGAGCAAGAACTTTCTGCAGTTCCTCATGAAAAGATGTAATGATTAACATTGCCATGACACCGCCTACCCAGCTGGCAAACAACCACGGTGCCCGGGTCATGGCATTTGCCATCGTTGACTTTAGAAGTATTTCAGTGTCTTTACCGGCACCTGCCATGCGCAGAAAATCTTCCGAGGCCTCCTCCCTTATAACATCAATAATATCGTCAACGGTTACTATTCCGACCAGCTTATAACTGCTGTCCACAACAGGAACCGCCAGGATATTGTACTGGGAGATAACATGAGCCACTTCATCTTGATTGGTATCTGTGGTAACCGCAGTAACATTGGTATTCATTATATTCTTAAGCTGCCGATAAGGTGGATGCATTAAGAGTTCGCGCAGTGAAATTACGCCTGCCAACTGTCCATCGCTATGGGTGATATAGAGATAAAAAGACATCTCCATTTCCTCACTGCGCTCCTGGACAATTTTTACGGCATCTCCGGCACTGAGTTCGCCGTCAAGCGCCAGGAAATCCGGCGACATAAGTCCGCCTGCCGATTCAGGATGGTACTGCAGAAGATCATCTACTTCATCCCTGTCCTCCTTGACCATGAGATCCCTGATCTCATTGGCCATTTCCTCAGGAAGAGCCTCGAGCAGATCGGCTACATCGTCTGAGGCCATCTCGGATATAACCGCCACCATGAATTCAGGGGTCAGGTCATGGACCAATTCCAGCATGATGGCCTCATCAACTTCACTTAAAAAATCACCCACCATCTCTGTCTGGGCAATGATATTGAATACTTTTTTGCGTTCAACAGTGGTCAGGTGCCTGAAAACCCATGCCAGGTCGGCCGGATGCGTTTTCAGCAGCAATTTCAAGAGATGGGCCACTGCACCACGGCGATTCAGCCGTCGAACAGTATCCAGAAGGAGCATCCCTTCATTGCCGAGCATTTCTCTTCTGAATGTTGTTTCCTTCATGACACTCACCAGACTAGTCAAACACTGAAAAAAATTATATTGTGTCGTTTTGCTATCATCCGTAACAGGACGGATAAGGGTCAATTAATAAAAAATCTGCAATTTGCCAGAAAAAAATGACACATTATATATTGTATTATAAGTTAAATACAAATATTACTTACTACCAGAAAACCCAATAATTACCCAGCATTAATAATATTCTGAAATATTTTCTTCTCATGGTCTTTGCCTCACAGAGTAACAGATAATAAATTATGCAGTCATTTTCCGTTGTTATTGTCGGAGCAGGACCAGGAGGACTGGCATGTGCACGCCTACTGGCCGAGCATGGCCTGGATGTGCTGGTACTGGAGAAAAAACCCGTGGTCGGCCCCAAGGTCTGTGGCGGCGGCATTACCTGGGCCGGATTGATCAAACGGGTACCTGAACATCTCATTGATGGTGCTTTCTCCTCCCAACATATCAAATCGAATTACCAGCAGACCGTCATACAGTCCTCTGATCCTATTGTTGCCACAATCCGCAGGGAAGTCCTTGGGAAATGGATGTGCCAACAAGCTGAAAACGCCGGCGCTGTAATAAAGACTTCCTGTTTGGTGAATCGTATCGATCATGATTCAGTTTCAACAACCCTGGGTGACTTCGGATACCGCTATTTGATAGGGGCTGACGGCTCCAGCTCAATTGTGCGAAAATATCTTCGACTCCCCACTGAAAAAGTTGGCTTGGGCATCCATTTCCAGGTGCCCGGCAATTTTGACAAAATGGAATGGCATCTCAATAACACCCTGTTCAACAACGGCTATGGCTGGATATTTCCCTATCAAAACATGGCATCGGTCGGCATTTATGGAGTAAAACCATATAACAACCCAAAAAAGATGCTTGCTCATCTCACCCAATGGGCAAAACAACAGAAAATTTCAGTTGGCGGCATAAAACCGCAGGCCGGACTCATAAATTTTGATTACCGGGGCTGGCGCTTCGGCAATAAAATGCTTATTGGTGATGCAGCAGGACTTGCTTCAGGACTCACAGGAGAAGGGATGTATTCAGCCCTTGTGTCAGGTGAAACTGCAGCCAGGGTAATTTTAGATCCGGGATATGACTGCCATACATTACAGCAACTCATAAAAAAGCAGCAAAAACATCAGCAAATTGTTGAAATTTCCACTAAACATACACTTGTCAATATAGCATTAATGGAAATACTCATCCTGGCACTGCGGAGTCGACTGTTACCCTTCAGCATGCTTGAAATGGCTGACTGATAAAGGAATTATCAATGAACACGGAAAAACAAAAAACAAAGCGAAAAAATATACTCATCTATAACCTGATTTTTATTCTTGTCTGCGGCGGCCTCTTTCTCTTTCTCTGGAGAGCGCCTGAGGAGACCACCAAGCATCTGCCCAACGATGAGGATCATGTCAGATTCATGAAGATGGAGAAGAAGGCGGCGGAAAAATTCTGCGGGGAATGCCACTCACCTGACGGGGTGGCTCCTTTGGATGATGACCATCCGCCAAAGTACAGGTGTCTCTTCTGTCATAAGAGAGATCAATAGGGATATTTTAAATTCCCAATCAGGATGGCAAAACCGAAGAACAAGTCCTGTCAGGAGTGAAGATTAAACAGAAAGGGCCGGCAATTTGCCGGCCCTGTTTTATTTATTTTTAAATTACGGTTTTCTGATTGTCTGCATCACCAGTCTCGGGTGCCATGGCATGCTGTGTTCGACGGGTTCGGGGTGCATGAATTGGGCGGTGGCCCTTCGATATAATCCCCTTCAAGAATGCTTGTCGCTCCACCGTCTATTGTTGCACCGGCAGTATCGAGCCATTGGGCAGGATTCGCCAGATTAGTGAAATGATTGACCGCCAGTTTCGTCGTGTTATGGCAGACGGTACATGAATACCCAAAGTCGTCAACATGCTTAGTGTGTTTTCCCGAGTTATAGCTGTTGTCCTCCGAAGTTCCCTGAGAATGACAGTTTTCGCATTGCGTGTCCACATCCAGTGATTCGGTCAGCCAGTCTAGTGTTATTAGGCCGCCATGACAATTAACCCCGGAACATGTCCTCCCGCCATTACTGTAAGCAGCGGCCCCATGACTGTTTGAATCGAAACTCGTTGCTAAAACGACATCAGCCGGATAATCCGGTGTTGTCTGGTCGACCCTGTCGTAATGGGACAATTCGCCGGTTCCGCCACCCTGATGGCAGGCGGAGCAATCCTGGGTCGAGGTGGTGAAACCGTCATGCTCGTTGTGCGCCCCCTGGCGGTCAGGACGGTCCGTTTCAACTGTAGAAGCAGTGTTGGGAGGTGTGGAATGACATGATGTGCAATTCAGCATGACAAATAATGGATCACCCTTGACGTGGCAATCCTGGCAGGCCGGGTCCTGGCCCCCGCCGGTCTGGGTATGGCAGGAGACGCAGGCTGCATCAGCAGCGGCAACATGACCATTTGGATTTGGTGGATTTGGCAGTAACCATTCCTGGCCGACTGGATGCTGAATCCCGGCGCCATAGGCACCCAGTACGACCGGAAGGCCTGGTGGCCTCGGTAGTAAAAGGGGTAGAGTGAAACCGCCTCCATGGCAACCTGCATTATCACAGCCACCCGTGATTTGATTGTAGTCGGTATCAAAATTCATATTGATATTGCCGTCCCAATGGTCCCCGATGGTGTCAGTCTGTTTATCGAACAGGGCATAATTCGCCACATTCGAGAAGGTGCCGCCTGCAGCCGATTCCTTCATGCCATGGCAGGTCAGGCAGACATCATGTAACGCTGATGTCGGCGACAGTCGATTGTCAAGCGATGTGGCGTGATCGACAAGAAAAGGGTCATCAACAGGCGGCATGCCTGCAACAGGCGGCTGACCATGGCAGAATGTGCAGTCCAGGTGAAATTGACAACCTCAGCATGGCAGCCGGCACAGCTACTGGCAACCCCTCCAACGCCATCCAAAGCTGCCCCGTGACAGAGGGTGCAGGCCTGCTGAATATTCCCTGCCGAGTAGTGGAATCTAGTTCCGGGCCCGGCCCAGGTGTTCGGATGGGCATAATTGGCACCATGGCAGTCTTCACAACCATTGCCGAAGATTCCGACATTGAATTGTGGATTGCTTCCCGCACCACGGTCGGATGCTCAGCGTGACAGGCCTGGCACACAGTCAGGTCTGCTTTGGCCACCGGGCCATGGTTGTCAGGTTCAGAGGAAGGTGCCGTCGAGTGGATGCGGGACAGGTCCGGCCGGATGACAGGAACTGCCGTTAAAGGATGTTGAGAAACAGCTCGGTGCACCGCCGCTGCCCATGAGGTCAAGACCATGGCAACCGCCGCATTCTGCAATATAGCTTTCATAACTCCGTTCTATGTTGCCCGGGTGATCATTGTACCAGTTGTCCGGGTGGGCGCCAAAAACAGCATTCGGATTTTCATCGGAGCAACCGGAGAAGAGCAGGGTCGTGAAACCAAAGATGAAGAGAATAAGGTATCGCATATTTTTCCCTCTTTTGATTAACCGTGACAGGGCGCACATGTCTGTGCTGTTTTCGGATTGCCGTGACAGCGGAAACAGCTTGTCGGATTTATTCGTCCCTCGATGGCATGACGTGAAAGATAATCCCCCCGATGCGGCATTCGACGATAGGGCTGATCGGGGATTTTGTCTGAAGGCTTTAATTCAACGCGAACTGCGTGGCACTCATTACAATAACTCTGCTGATGGCACATGTTGCAGACCTGCTCCTGCTGATAGGCGGCAAACCTGTGATTGTCGTACCAGGTCGAAATGTGCGAGAAGAGTTCATAGGTGATGTTATCATCCCGGGATTCATGACAATCGGTACAGATCGGCAGCCTGCTCCCAAGATCTAACTCTTCCGGATGTTTGGCTGGCAGTTGGTAGACGGTTGCACAGGCGGCCAGGGTCATGATCAGCAGCAATAGAAATATTCCGGATTTCAATTTCAAGTATGATGGCATCAGACAGGCTCCGTGTGGTTATTGATTTGAATAAAGGTAGATAAGCGACACCATGCCACGAAAATCATTGTCAAAGTAGGGGCCACTTTCATAATCGGCCGATACTTTTAACCTCAGATTGTCAGTGACGATTTTTCGACTGCCGGCAACAGAGATGAAAATTGACGTGTCTTCACCAAATATCGGCTCGCCGTATTTTGCGTAAAGCAGGTCACAGCTCAGTTGGTCAAGTAGCCTGTTGCCCGTTATTTCCTTGTAGCCATAGATTCTTGCCAGCAACATATCGTTCCGGTCATTTTCGCCTCCCCTGCTCACCCCGAACTCTCCGCCAATACCGGATAAATCCCCAGCGTGCCACATGGCGGTCAGGGCACCGTAATTAGATGCTTCCCCCAGCAGATCATAGTCATTACGGGTCAATTTGATGCCGGCTTCAACAGATTCGGAAAAATTGTGGGTGATATCCAGGCCATAAGTCGATAGTTCCTCAGATGTCTGGGCCAGGATGCGGAACGGATTGGCATTGTTTGCTCCGGTACCGAAGTAGTCTTCAAAAGCAAAGAGCTGATAAAAAAGATTGAAGCGGGTCTTTGCGACACCGAACAGTGCTTCGTAAGAATGTTCGGCAAAACCCTCTGTGATAAGGTTGTAGCTGCTGGCTCCGTTAATGAAGAGCCTGTTAAATGAAAGTCCAAAATCAACGCCGACCATCTCCTCGGCGTCAGTGCTGTCGTTTTTGATCATCTTGTATGAAACGCCGATGTTATACCTGGCAGCGAAACGGAATCCGAGACGACCGCCATAGATGCTGTCACCATCCCGTCCATCAGTATCATCGAGAGAAACAGGCCGACCGCCATAGACTGAGAGGTCAATTAAAGGGCTGAACAATGCTTTCAGATAAAGTCCATTCAGGCTTTCATTGGTAACACCGGCAACAACAGACTGGCGGCCGAGACGGGCGATGATTCCCTTTTCGACAGATTGGTATTGCAGATATCCGTAAAGGAGCTCGCCGTCGGCCTGGTCTTCGAAAAAATCATTATCAGTCAGATCAACACGGCCCCAGGCATTGGCATGAAATGTCAGGGGGTTTACTCCCGGCTCACCCCACTCTATTTCCAGAAACTGATAAGCCGGAACAATCAGGGCGTCTGTTTTGCTGCTGGTGTCCCGTTCAAAAAAACGGACCATAGTTTCCGAGCGGATGCTGACATTTGCCGCTTTGGCTGTATCAAGGTAATTGGAGAACAGGAGAAAAACGCTGAGAAGAACTACCAACAACTTGCCTACTTTCATTTCGTCTCCTTCGCTGGATGGTTCCTGAGATGAATTGAAGCTCTGCTGAAAAGTATTTTTCATTCATATTGCATACTCTTAAAAAGCATAAATATATTTTAAAATCAATTGATAATAAAACTCCTGCCAATTAAAAATGGGGGAAACTATGTAATTACCTTCAGAAAAGACCCTACTTTATACTTTTCTCATAAAATATTTGAGATATTCTCTCCAAGTTTTGCCTGTATCCTGAATTGCCGGCCACCCTGTTTATCGGTCATGATTCCGGAAACAAAGAGAATAGCATGCAAAGGGAAAGTTATACCGGAGAGTTTAAAATCAAAGCAGTTCGTTAATAAATGGAGAGCGTCAAACCGACTTGACCGCCGGCAGAGGAGCTTGAAGTCTCTAAGAATAATCTTTACAACTAGCGTGCCCTACCATTACTATATGTGATTGCCGACTTTACAGTAGAAATTTCATGTCAGGCTTTATTTATACTCTTAGGGTGGATAAGGGTTCTGAACTGTGTAATAAACACATTGAAAAAAGATAAATATTTCTTACAAATAAATCCTAAGGAGTTCTTACGTCATGGAAGGAAAAGTGGGACAGGGCTTTCATAAAAGAAAAAAGATAAATCTGAAGATTAAGCAGGATTTTCAAATATGGCTTCTTGTTCGTATCATGGGAACCATTCTGCTGACAATTGTTGTAGCGAGTGTTTTAGCGTATCTCTACTCCAAAGGTGTTGTAGATGCAGAACACCTCAGTTTTAAATCGGATACCAGGAAAATTGGTGAGGTTATGCTCCCGATTCTTGTAGCGGGCTCACTGACCAGTATAATTGCAGGATTGCTCCTTGCCCTGTTTTTACCCCAGAAAATTGCCGGCCCCATCTATAGGATTGAACAGGATCTGCTGCAGGTCGGGACTGGAGACTTAACCAAGACCATCACCCTTAGAAGTGCAGATATTCTCAAGGATTTTGCTGAATCGGTCAACACGGCGGTGGCAGATATAGCCAAGATAGTGAAGGATGCCAAGGAGTCGGGAAACGCACTGGAGACAAAAATTATTGAAGGCAAACTCGATGAGATAAATAAGGCGTTTGAGTTCCATAAAAATCAGATCGAGCGCCTCACAACAAAAATGTAGCTATGTTTTATGCAAATTCGCAATTTCAAGGGGATTCTCATTCCCTGTTTATTCTGATTTTTTGAGCGGATATTATTGAAATGCATTCTGCAACAAGAAAAATGCAATAGTCTTCCATGCGATTTTTAATTCACGTACTACAGTCAAATTTCCGGGTGAAACTGCAGGTGCTCCTGCTTTTGACAGTCTTGCCAGGCCTTGCCCTCAATACAAGTGCAGAGGAGCCCCCCTGTTCCTATGTGTTCGGCATGTCCACAGTTTTATCCGGCCCTACAGCCCATCTCGGAATCAATATGCGAAACGGTGTGTTGGGGGCTCTGAAGGAGAGCAATCAACAGGGTGGCATACAGGGAAGAGATCTTTGCCTTATTGCTCTCGACGATAAATACGAGCCTGAAATGACAGTACCCAATATGCACAGGCTGATCGAACAGGAAAATGTTCTGGCTATCATTGGTAATGTAGGCACACCCACAGCAATTGTCTCAGTGCCGATCGCCAACAGGAACCGTGTTCCTTTTCTGGGTGCCTTCACCGGAGCAGGCATTCTGCGCCGGACTCCACCCGATCCGTACGTAGTAAATTACCGTGCCAGTTATGCAGAGGAAACTGCAGCCATGGTACAGGCGCTTATAACTCACGGCCGGCTTCAACCAAATGAAATTGCCTTTTTTACCCAGAGAGATGCCTACGGGGATTCAGGTTTTGTCGGTGGGATTGCTGCCCTGAAAGAAAACGGTCTAAAGGATGAAACACAGATCACCCATGGAACGTATGAACGGAACAGCCTTGCAATTGAAAATGGTTTGGCTGATATACTTCTAGCCGAACCTGAGCCCAAGGCTGTCATTATAGTCGGCACATATGCACCTTCTGCAAAATTCATAAAACTGGCTAGAAAATACGATCTTAACTCAGTGTTTCTCAATGTTTCATTTGTAGGTGCTGCCCCTCTGGCCCAGGTTCTCGACCCGGATGAGGATGGAGTAATAGTAACCCAGGTAGTGCCTCATCTTGCCTCATCTCTGCCGATTGTCCAGGATTACCACAAAGCCATGCACCTCTTTGACCCATCAATTGCTCCCACATATGGATCATTGGAAGGTTACATCTCAACACGAATTCTTTTACATGCCCTGGAAAAAATCCCGGGAGAAATTACACGGGAATCGATAATGAATGGTCTTGAAGATCTTGGACAATTTGACCTGGGATTCAATACACCGCTTAAAATTTCCAGGACTGAACACCAGGCCAGCCACAAGATCTGGCCAACAATAATTCGTAGGGGCGAGGTTCTGCCGTTTGACTGGAACCACTTGAAAAATATGCCATGAATGTTGAAGCGGAATATAAAAAACAAAAAGGAAACCCTGTAAGGCTTGTCTGGCTGATTACGCTGCTCAGCTTTTCTGTCGGCGCATTCATGGTTTACCTTGTCTGGTCCACCTTCACTGACTTACGTACTGATAGAGACAAATTGTTTGAGTTAAAAGAAACTTTAAATTCCATGCAGGCGAATCTGGAGAACAGCCTGGCCAAAAAAAACTCAGAATTATCAACTCTTCTGGAAGGAACGATTGAAGAGAGCAACACAGCCGAAAACACCCATCTGCAGAATCATGTCAAAGACTATCGCAAGATAATATCCAGTAAGGCCCTTGATCCGATTTTCGATCAACTCGAAAAAGATATCCACTCTCTTCTCACCCTCAAGCATAAATTAACCTGGTGGGCAAGTGCATACAACAGGACAGTCCCCAGAATTCGCCAGATGCAAAAAGAGATGCAATCCATTGTTGAGCGGATTTTCGAAACTGTAGATAAGGCAGAGGGACAGCAGCGTTTGGAGCGTGCTGTGAAAAATCAGGCAGATACGGCGCAATGCTCTCAAAAATTCCAGAGGATCAGCATCTCAGATATTAATGAAATTGCTGCCTCCAATGATTTTTCCATTATACGGCGAGACATTACTGACCTGGTTCAACTTAACGGACGTTTACACATCACAACCGATCCAGATAACCTCACAGACCTTAAGGATAATAAAATAAGGACACTGCTTGCCAGGATACGCAGGAATACACAGCGATCCAGGGACGAAAAATCTGCTGACAAGATACAACTCAACAACCTGCTGGATGATTATGAAACAGTATTGCTCGGCCAGGGATACAGCATCGATAATGATCACCAGACAATTATCCTGGGTCATGACGGTGAGTACGGCCTTATCCTTGACCGGTTAAAAATGGCTAAAGAAAGGGAAACTCTTCGTACAGAAATAGACGGTATCTATGATAGCACCGAAGTGGCATTAAAAAAGATCTTATCCGTGACCGACATTATTACCCAACAGAAATCTACGAAAGATGAAAAAGTACTGAAACAGGCATGGCTTACCATGATTATCATATTGCTTGTCACCAGTATGATCTATGCAATGCTGGCCTACGAAATTATTACGGCTGCCAAACAGCAGATAATGGCGATTGAAGACTCCAATACCGAACTGAAAACAATGGCTGATGAACTGAAAAAATCAGAGGCGCGCCTGCACCGGTTGTCATCAGATCTTTTTTCAGTGCAGGAGAATGAAAGAAAAAGAGTCTCACTGGAGTTGCATGATGAACTGGGTCAGTCCATGGCAGCCTTGAAAATGCAGGTGGGTTCTATTGCCAGACGGTTGGGGAACGCCCCGACAGAAGAGCTGAAAACCATTTGTAATGATATGCGGGACAACATAAACCAGATCATCGAAAACGTACGCCGGCTGGCCAAAGATCTCAGTCCGGTGGTTCTGGATGACCTTGGCCTGCAGGCAGCAATTGAATACCTTGTGAATAATTTCTTAAAAATCTATACTGTTAAAATTAATTACAGCTATACGAATATAAATCACCTCTTTGATGAGGACTCGCAGCGCATAATATACAGGATTCTACAGGAAGCCTTAAACAATATAGGCAAACATGCTCAGGCGAAAAATGTCTCACTCATCATTGAAAAAATAGATCGTGCAGTTCAATTCACAGTCAGGGATAATGGCAAAGGTTTTAATGTCCGGAAAACTCTGGACAGAAAAGATACCGACAGGGGCATGGGACTTGAGGCAATGTCAGAACGGGTTCGCATTCTTGGTGGAAAAATCAATATTGTAAGCCGTCCCGGTATAGATACCACAATTACCTTTACCGCTCCTATCAGATAACAAGGAGGCCACAATGGCAAAGTGCAAAATTGTTTTGGCAGATGATCATGTCCTGATCCGGCAGGGTTTAAAAAAGCTCATTGAGGAAAACAAGTCACTTCAAGTGATTAGCGAGGCCGGCGACGGTCTTGAGCTTCTCGACTTACTGGACACCACTGTACCTGATTTAATCATTCTCGATATTTCAATGCCCCATTTACGTGGTATCGAAGTGATAACTGAAGTCAAAAGAATCTGCCCTGAAGTAAAAATTCTCATGATAACCATGCATAAGAGCGAGCAGTATTTCCTTTGTGCCATGTCCGCCGGCGCCGATGGCTACCTGTTAAAAGAAGACTCTGACACCGAGCTTTTAGATGCAATTGATGTGGTTATGCATGACGATATATATATTTCTCCACACCTGGCTGAAGAATTTACCGATGAAGTTATCAAGGCTTACCGTGAAAAAGGCGTATTCCCATGCGAAACCCTGACAAACCGCGAAATAGAGGTTTTAAAACATGTCGCTGAAGGGCTGACCAGTAAAGAAATAGCAGAAATCCTATCCATAAGTATCAGGACGGTGGAACACCACCGGGCCAATCTTTTAAAGAAGCTCAACCTGAAAAATACGGCGGATCTGATAAAGCATGCCATTCAAAACGGCTTTATTCATACCAGCAACTAATCTCAAAAGGCCCATCACTTCAATTTCCATGGGAACATTTAAAAACCTGAAGGAGGAAACAAATGATTCACTATACTAACAACTATTCCTGGTTGGTGGAAAAATTCAGCAAGGTGATGGAAAACCATCAGGAATTTGGCAAGACCCTGCGTGAGGCCGGCCCTGTAAACGAGAAGGATGCAAACCTCATTCAACTTGGCGCTGCTGCCGCAATCAAGTCTGAAGGCGCAGTGCATTCCCATGTAAGACGCGCTCAGGATGCCGGGGCATCACCTGATGAGATATATCATGCCATTATTTTATTGACCAGCACCATAGGCTTTCCTTCAATGGCGGCGGCCCTCTCCTGGGCAAGGGATATTATCGAAGGCTAATGCATAAGGTAAAAGATTTCAGGAAACCAAAACACCTTAGTTCTGAGTAACAGGAAAAGCTGGAAGATTGCCTGCACAGCGTCCCAGGAAGGTCGCGTCCCTTGCGCAACTGCCCTGGAAATAGCAAAATCACTGGGAATCCCTGCTGATGATGTTGGCAAAACCGCCAATAAATTGAATATCAGAATAAACAAATGCCTGCTCGACTGCTTTTAAATAGCATCTGCAAGTTCAGCACTATCTATGAAATCATTACATGAAGCCCTTATCATACGAATTAAGGGTGATGATATTGAAGAGATGACCGATCAGGTTGCCTCTGAGATAGGTTTCACTCTCAATATCAATGAAAAGCAGGTTGTGACATTGCTCTGCACCCCTTCAGAACTTGATGCAATGGCAATTGGCTTTCTGCTATCCGAAGGTATTCTCAAAAACAGGGAATCATTGCTTGATGTGCAGGTGGATGAGAAATCATTTTCTGTTTCCCTAACTTTGAAAGATCTTCCGGACGATATCGATGCGACCTTTAAGAAGAAAATTATAACTTCCGGTTGCGGGCAGGGTGTCACCTATACGGATGCCGAAAGCCTTAAAAACCTCCCGCCGAACAGGAGTATGCTGCAGGTTTCACCTGAAAAAATCAGGGCTATGCTCAAAGAATTCAGAACAATTTCCAAACTTTTCATAAAAACAGGCGGTGTCCACAGTGCCGCGCTGGTTGACAAGGAAAAGATCATACTTTTTTCCGAGGATATCGGCCGTCACAATGCGGTGGACAAACTTCTCGGCAAAGCATTTCTGGCCGGTATTCCCACAGATGACAAGATTCTTCTTTCCAGCGGCAGGATATCCGGAGAGATAATGACCAAGGTTATCCGCAACCGCATACCTGTTCTGATAAGCCGTACAGCACCAACCTGCATGTCTATAACTTATGCAGAGGACCACGGTGTTACCTTGATCGGCTTTGCCCGGGGCAACAGAATGAATGTATATACACACCCGCAAAGAATCAGCTTTAAAGAGAAAAAAGATGAAATATGAAAGGCACGGCGTGCAGGGTCCTCTTCAGGACATTACAGGAACTTTTACCCATTAAATAATTTTTTTCATGGTTTCAGCTACTATGCTGTCTTATATTAAAGTTTATTTCGTTTAGCACTGAGCACCGCTATACATTGCATGCCTGTTGATCTTCTACCTATTGAAATTCCATGTACCCTAAAAAACTGTATCTTGAGGTAACCACCAACTGCAATATGAGCTGCGGAATGTGCGTCAAACAGGCGCCAGGCAGTTCGATCTCAAACAAACACCTGGATATTGCTGTATTCAACAAACTGCTGCCCTGCCTTCCCCACATACAGACACTCGTACTCAACGGCATTGGCGAACCTCTGCTGCACCCTGACTTACTCTGGATGATTTCCAAGGCTCATGAACAGATGGCAGGTAAGCGAGCTGGCGAGACTCCGGGTAAGCGAGCTGGCGAGACTCCGGGTAAGCGAGCTGGCGAGACTTCGGATAAGCGAGCTGGCGAGACTTCGGAGGAATGCTGGATAGGCTTTCAAACTAACGGTCTTCTACTCACTCCCTCACTTACAGAACAGCTTTTAGATGCCGGGCTAAATCGTCTCTGCATTTCAGTGGATTGCGTTCCGGAGAAGCAAAAATGCGGAATTTCTTTAACTCATAGTAACAACCTGCCAGCCTCTCCCTTTTCGATGGTAAATGCTGTACGCAGGCAAAAAGACAAATCCCGCTTTCAACTCGGTGCAGAAATTGTGCTCATGCGGGAAACATTGGAGCAACTTCCCCAGCTCATACAACGGCTCGCAGAAGAAGGTGTCGATTTTATCCTGGTCTCCCACCTCCTGCCCTATCACAAAGATGCCGAGCCTCAATCTCTCTTTACCCCACACACTGAAGAGGCAAGAGCAATCTACCTGAAATGGCAAAAACTGGCAGACAAAGAAGGTGTAAACCTCTCTGATCATACAACCAAGACCTGGATCGCAGCACAAGATGAACAGGAACTCCGGCTGTATCAACTCTTTAAAAATATGCTGAAAGATATACGGAAACAGGATTTGTGGGTCGATGTCAAAAAGCTGGGTGAATTGGATGAAGAGTTAATCGCCACAACAAAAGAAATCTTTCGCAAAGCCCGGGAAATTGCTGCAGAATACAAGGTGGAACTATCGCTTCCGCCTCTTGCAGCCACCCGGAATCGTTCCTGTGCCTTTATTGAAGACGATGCCGTCCTTATTGATGTGAATGGAACAGTCACACCCTGCCATCAGCTTTGGCACACCCAGACAGTACACATGGATGAACCCCTAAACATCAACTGCAAGAGCTTTGGCAATGTGCTTGAACAGAATCTGCTTGAAATATGGCGATCAACACCGTATCAGCAATTCCGGCAGGTGGTACAGCAGTACGACTATCCATTCTGCCATAGTTGTACATTAGGACCATGTCCGAACATAACTGGTGAGACCGAACCCTTTATCAACGATTGTTTTGGTATTGAGGTTCCCTGCGGTCACTGCCTGTGGGGATTCGATGCCGTGCGATGCCTTTAAGCCGCCTTGAAGCTAATCTGAACACTTTTTTACCTCCAAAGATGATAAGAGCTCTTCCTCGAAGTAGGTCTATGGGCATTGGATTTTAAGAGACTTTAACAACAGACTCCCCTTCAATAGCTATCGTCCCGTCACTTTTTACACATAAAGTTCTGAGTGTGATAATAGGCTTGTCTTCTCTGACTTTTACCACTTCTACTGACGCCTCGACTTCTTCATTAATGAAGACAGGAGCTTTGAAACTCAGGCTTTGTCCAAGGTATACTGTACCATGGCCGGGCAGCCTGCCACCCATTAAGCCAGAAAAGAGGCTTGAAACGAGGATGCCATGAACAATTCGCTGCCCGAAAACAGTACCTTCTGCATATTTTTGATCCAAATGAATCGGGATTGTCATCGGTTGAAATCTTGGCAAATAGTTCAACTTCTTTTTCTGTGAAGGCTTTGCTTAATTTGGCCTTGTCTCCGATCTTAAATTTACTACTCATATTGTCCTCCAATTCAGGATGTATGCACTAAACTAAATAAACCTTCTCATGAATTTAGCTACTAAGCGGTCTATATTTTGCGGGGTTACTTTTAAATCTGCATATTTGCGTTCAGCATACTTTCTAAGTACCGGATCATTCAGGTCTTCCAGTCGGGAGAAAATTCCGGTACGGCGTCCGATCTGGTAGAGCCTCTGCTCTTCAATCCCCATGGACAAAAATAATTTAATGACACTGGTCATTCGTTCCTTGCCCTCAGGCAGGGTTCCCTCGACCTCCTGGAAAAGGTTCACGATATGATCGCTTTTAACAGTACTGGTTATACCTTTCAAAGATTCGATAAACAGAAGAATTTCCTCCGCTACCATCGTGTCACCCATGGGTTCAAATGGGCCCGCGCTTAAATCCTTGAAAAGTTCGACATCGCTTGGGACAACGAGTGTCCTTAGTCGAATGAAATCGGGGTTGATTTGGTTTAAGGCGTCAGCCGTTTCCACGGCGTGTTCTCTCGAAAGCACCCTGCCGCCAAGACCGGGTATGAAATATTCAGATAATTGCATACCAGCCCGTTTCACTTTACGGCCGGCACGAATCTGCATGGCCTTGTTCGTTCCCTTTTTGACCAATGCCAGCACCTTGTCGGATGCGGACTCCATGCCAATATGGATGCGGTTAAGACCTGCTGCTGCCATTCGGTCAAGATTCTGGTCGCTGATCCGTGCTATCGTATGGGATCGGGCATACGAGGTGAGCCTTTCAATTTCCGGGAAGGTATCTGTCAGATATTGCAGAATTTTTACAAGATCATCTGGTTTAATGATCAGGCTGTTGGAATCCTGAAGGAATACGGATTTCATCCCGTTACGTACCCAAGTCAATGCAGCGTAAAAGGCCATATCATCACCCTGGCTGGTTGGGGCGTACGTTGTATCGCCATTTTTAATCCTTTCGACATATCTCCGAATGAGATCGATGTCCTTGAGGACATGGCTTACCGGGCGCAGACTGAATGTTGTATCTTTATAAAGGGTGCAAAAGGTGCAGCGGTTCCATGGACAGTTTCTGGTAACACGGATCAACAGGCTTCCACTTTCACTGGGAGGGCGAATTGGACCTTGTTCAAAACCGTTATATGGTTCATCTTTTTTCATTCTCTGTATTTACTCTCCATTTTTTATGTTGATTGAAGTATCTGATTACCAATGAAATTCAGCATAGATTTCATACATGCTTTGAAAATCCCTGTCATTTCTCACATTCGTTCGAAATAACATAAACACATAATGTCAACAGATTATGATTTATGACAATAAAGCTGCTGAGTTTCATTAATGATCAGGTTAAAATAACTTTCGGTTTGTGCTCTAAATGTAAAACCACTAGATTGTAAATGTTTCCAGAACGGCATCCAATTCTTCACCGGCATAAGATACAGTACCGTGATAAGGTGAAAGTTCTTCCTTGTAAAACATGGCAGGTAAACGATCATCCTCTTTAGTAAGACCCGCCCTGCGGTTGAACTGTACTTCTGCTTTCAGGCAACGAACCCCAAGTTCCTGCCACTCCCGGTTGCCGAAATCCTTGCCCGTAACTGCGGAAATTGCCTGAAACAAGTTCTCTAACCCGCCGGATTGGGCAAACATGCACAGGCCTGTGCTATCGATTGCAGCCATATGGATTTGTGAGGATTGGGAAGCACGGATGAGCATGGCTGTAGATGAGCCGCCGCCAACAAATCCGGCGGTGTGATCAGCTCCCATGGGCGACGTCGCATAGGTTACACCCATGCCCTGCATTGCTCTCGGGTCATACCCGGCGATGCTTTGCCCCTTCACTGTAGGAACTCTCGAGTTTCCGAAATGTTTGCCGGCAGCATCCGGCCCATTGCCAATTATCCTGCCAAGATCGGTCCCTTTTGCCACTTCCTCAACCATCTCAATTGCGGCAGCAGCATCGCCAAATGATTTATAGCCGGCATCCATGGCCACTGCCACGGCTGTCCCCGTATTCATGGTGTCGAGACCGATATCGTCGCAAAGAAAGTCAAGACGGGCAATAGCATCAAGATCACTGTTTTCGATCATGGCGCCCATGGCCCAGATGGTTTCGTATTCGAGTCCGGATGTGACAGGTTTCCCGGCTCTATCCACATAAATATTCGAACAGTTGATAATGCACTGGCTGCACCCTTTGTGAGCAGTCTTTCCTCCCCGCTGCCTGATGGTCTCAGCCATGGTTTCCCCACTGATTTTTTCCGCGCCAGCAAAACTTCCCTTCCGGGCGTTCATGGTCGGCAACGCTCCCTGTGCATTTATATTGGCAACGTTACTGGCTGTGCCTAACTCAGGGAGCACCCGACCGCTCCACCCATCATTTCTTATTGCTGAGGCAAACCGTCTAGATACTTCTTTGAATACAACTGGATCGACAATTGGCCTTGTTGCTTTTCCTTCTTTCGAAACCACCAGGGCTTTCAGCCCCTTTGATCCCATAACCGCACCGAGCCCTCCCCGTCCGGCAGAGCGGCAGGGCTTGCCATTGGTATCTGTCGTCTGGATGCTTGCGCTCAGAAGTTGCAGTTCTCCTGCCGGGCCAATAGATGAGATACTGTTTTTAGTGCCGTATTCATCCAAAAGCTTCTCGGTCAATTCGTAATTACGCATCCCTTTATAATGATTGGCAGCAACCAACTCAACTGAACTGTCCGCATTAATCTTAAGAAAAAACAGGGTGCCGCCAGGGGCCTTACCTTCAATAATTATAGCCGTGATCCCGTGACGGGCCAGGGCATTGGCCATTGTGCCCCCAACGTTGCTTTCTTTAATGCCTCCAGTGAGAGGACTTTTCGCACCAATGGAGAGACGACCAGTGTTTACAAGCGGTGTTCCGGTTAAAAAACCCGGAGCAAAAATCAGACGATTGTCTGAGTCCAAAGGGTTGCAGTCAGCAACCACTTCATTGTTAATCATTATGGATGTAAGCCCCCGGCCTCCCAATCCAATATAGTCATTTGGAATTTCTTCCGTATAAGTACACTGCGTAGTCATATCGACTCTTAAAATCATCAGTTTAAAACCTCACTATTTTATGGAATAAGTTAATTTCCAGATATGCATATCGCAGGGTATTTTAAAAATTTAATTGTCCTTGACATTCCAGCCGGGCAAGAGTAAAAAGACCCAACAGACAGACCAGTCGGTCTGTAACGTTTTGTATCAAGACAGAATGAAAATGTCCAGCAATTTTTCCTGATTTTATCGACCTGTAACAAGGAAAAAAAATGAGTTTGAAAGAAAATATAATCCACGAATCCTTGCGTCTCTTTTCTCTTAAAGGTTTCCTAGGCACATCCCTTCAGGATATTCTGTCCGCTGCCGGCACCTCAAAGGGCGGCTTTTATAACCACTTTCAGAGCAAGGAAGACCTGTTTTATTATGTGCTTTGTGAAGCAAGGCGAATCTGGCGTACTAAAAATCTAGTTGGGCTTGATGAAATTGATGATCCGCTAGGTAAAATCATCAAACTCCTGCAAAATTTCAGAGACCAATATTTAAAGGATTCGGAGGATTTTCCCGGCGGCTGCGTATTTATAACACTTTCAGTTGAACTTAATGACCAACGCCCCCATCTCTCACATGAGATAACCAAAGGATTTTTCGGACTAAAAAATATGCTCAACCGGTTGCTTGAGCAGGGAAAAAAAATTGGCCAATTAAACAATAATCTTGATTCCAGATCGGTTACCGAAATTCTTTTTGCTGGTATATTAGGCGCTTCGGTTATTTTTGGGGTGGATAAATCGGCTGAAAGCCTGGATCAATCCATAAATGCCTTGATCAGCTATGTGGAAAG
>PVMK01188747.1_pt1 | contig 23928 bp, 20 predicted proteins | sample 1853481 | NCBI WGS metagenome assembly PVMK01 (sample SAMN08533507, study PRJNA380276) | Marine sediment metagenome, whole genome shotgun sequencing project. | reverse complement strand
CCAGCCGCTGGCCAAAAAAACGGCCGGTCAAATCGAAAAAGAAACTATGCCATTTTTGTGTAGTTTCATACGCGGGGTTAACAAAAAAATGAACGTCGAACATCGAACATTGAACGTCCAACATCGAATAATGAATTCTGTCAATTTTATTAAAAGAACTGAGCAACACCCGGTGCAAGCGCCTGCGCCTCCGGCCTGCAAGCATACGGGATAGAAGCCTCCGGGCTGGAAGCGCTGCACGAGCGAAGCTTCCCTTCGAAATTCGATTCGGCTGCTTTCGACGTGCTCAAGCCCTGAGCTTGCCGAAGGGCTCGTTGCAGGCTGCGGTCCGCTTGTTTTAAATTAGCTAAAGCGTAGCGTCATCAATATTCGACGTTCGATGTTGGACGTTCGATGTTCGACGTTCAATCTGTTTGCTGTTTAATCCAGGTCCGACCATCGAAGCGGCCAGTTTAATCATCAAGAAAACCGTGCCATTTTGGCGTAGTTTCATATAAGGAGTCTGGATTTTGTACCAACACACCCAGACACCCGAAACCTGACACCTGAAACCTATTTTCCAGGAGAAAACATATGAGCGATGACAAACGACCCGTCCTTGGTATTTCCATCGGCGATCCCGGGGGGATCGGACCGGAGATTACAGCCAAGCCGCATTAAATGAGAAAAAAATTTATGAGCTGATCCGACCTCTCGTGGGGGTGATTATCGGTCATGCAGGATGTTTTGAGGTTCACCGATGTGGCGTTAACGCTCAATCCGGTCCGGAAAGTACAGGATGCCCGGGGTGAACACGGCATCATGGACATTCTGGATTTAAAAAACATGCCGCTGGATCGCTTGCGGTACAAGGAAGTAACCTCCGAGCAGGGCAGGGCATCCTTTGAATACGTGCCAAGGTCATCGAACTGGCCATGGAAAGAAAAATTGACGGAACGGTTACCGGTCCCATCAATAAGGCTGCAATTCATGCGGCCGGGCATCGATATGCCGGGCACACCGAGATCTACGCCTCCCTGACCGGCACCCGGGACTACGCCATGATGCTGACCCATGGTAACTTTCGCATAGCCCACGTTTCCACCCATGTCAGCCTGCGAGAAGCCTGTGACCGGGTTACAAAAGATCGTGTCATGCGCGTAATCGATCTTACCTGGGATGCTTTACAAAATTTCGGCGTATCCCGGCCGCGGATCGGTGTGGCCGGATTGAACCCGCATTGCGGGGAGGGCGGAATGTTCGGTCGGGAAGATGATGAAGAAGTCTTGCCGGCGGTGGAATCCGCCTGCCGCAAAGGGTATGATGTCGCAGGACCGATTCCGGCGGATACGGTATTTTCGAAGATGAAAGGGGGTATGTATGATGCCGTGGTGGTCATGTACCATGATCAGGGGCATATCCCCATGAAGTTTCTGGGCTTTCAGTATGATGATAAAACCGGTCAATGGGGGGAAATGTCGGGGGTGAATATCACGCTGGGACTTCCCATCGTCCGCACTTCAGTAGATCACGGAACGGCATTCGGCAAAGCCGGCGAGGGCAGGGCCAATCCGCAATCCATGATTGAGGCCATCCAGCTTGGAGCAATGCTCGCTAAAAAGCTATGAGACGCGTTGCGAGTTGGGTGTTTCGGGTTGCGTGTTGTGAGCTAAAGGAGAACGGAGAGCAAGCTAAATGAATTTAGCTAATCCTAACGATCTCAACGATCCAAACCATCTCAACGATATCAACGAACCCGACACCTTCAGCTTACATAAGGAAATACAGCAATGGACAGACTCCCTTTGCATTATCAGACCATCACCGACCTTGCCGACGGTATCCGCAAGGGTGAAATGACTTCAACCCGGCTGGTGCAAAATTTGCTGGACCGTATCAAATCACTGGATGGTCGACTGAATGCCTTCAAGTTGATGTGTTCTGAACGTGCGTTGGAACAGGCGGCCGCGGCGGACAGGCAAATAAGAGAGGGAAACGCTCGCGGTATTCTGCACGGCATTCCCCTATGCCGTCAAAGATCTGTTTGACGTCGAGGGATTGCCGACGACTGCCGGAGCAAGTCTTCTGGAAAAAAATATTGCCGCTGCAAATGCCCATGCGGTCCAGCAGCTTAACCGGGCCGGCATGATCCTGCTTGGCAAAACCAATACGGTCCAGTTTGCCTATGGCGGTGTCGGCATAAATCATGATCACGGTACCCCCCACAATCCCTGGAACCGAACCCCTCATGTTCCAGGGGGGTCCAGCAGCGGGTCCGCAGTGGCCGTGTCTGCCGGAATGGTTCCCGTGGCACTGGGGACCGACACCGGAGGATCGGTGCGCATCCCCGCCTCACTTTGCGGCACGGCGGGATTGAAGACCACCGTCGGTCGGGTCAGCCGTGCCGGTGTTTATCCGTTGAGCTGGAGTCTGGATTCAGTCGGTGCCTTGACACGCTCGGTGGAAGACGTCGCCCTTGTTTACCAGTGCCTGCAGGGTGTCGATACCAACGACGAGACCACCTGGGGCCTGGCGGCTCAGGACGTACTGAAGGACTTAAAAGACGGTGTGGGGGGGATGAGGATGGCCTTTGCCGAAACCGTATTCTGGGAAGATGTTGACCCTGAAATTGAAAAAGCAGTGCGGGAATGCGGCCGGGTGTTTGAAGGACTGGGGGCAAGGGTAAGCAGTATCGAATTTTCTGAAGCGGATCAAGCCCGACAGCTGAATTCCAAAGGGTTGATTATCGCCGCCGAGGCTTATACACTCAACAAACAATGGGTGGAAGAACATTTCGACCGGTTGGATCCGATTGTGGCCCATCGGATAATCAAGGGCAAAGATGTTGCGGCTATTGAATATCTGCAAAACAATATAGCCTGGAGGAACCTGAGGGTCAAGGCCATAAATTCCTTGAGAAACGTGGATGCTTTGCTCGTCCCGACCACTGCCATCCCGGCCTTGCCGACGGCCGAAGTTGATGCCGATACGGATATCTACTCCAAACGAAACCTCAGCTACCTGCGCAACACTGCCATCGGCAATGTCTTAAATATGTGCGGCTTGAGCGTGCCGTGCGGATTCACAAAACAGGGACTTCCCATCGGCCTTATGATTTATGCCAAGCCTTTCCAGGAAAACATTGTGCTTCGTGCCGGCTTTGCATTTCAGGAGGTTACCGATTGGCACCGGCGTATGCCGGATCTATCGTGGGTTGTTTAGTGTTAGAAACGCCGGCAATAAAAACTTCTTTGCCTGAACGTATTCGATCGGTTTTTCCTGAAACATATTGTTTTGAATTTGTGTTTTTGGTCATTGGGTACTGGATTTTAAAATTTGTATATTTCCAGAAAAATTATAGCATAAAAGCTTGACGAAACACGTCAAATAACCTGTATAATCTCAGATGTCGATATGATTACATGAAAAAGAAATCCAAAGAAACATGGGAGAAAGATATGACCATTCAAACCCGTGATACATCACCTTATATTCAGAAAATCTTAATTGCAGGTTACCGCCGAATGTCTCCTCAACAAAAACTCAAACGCGTGACCGAACTCACAAAAGCCGTTCAGCAACTGGCCCTTGCCCGGATTCGGAAACAGTACGGAACCTGTTCAGAACGAGAACAACACCTTCGATTAGCCGCTTTGTGGTTAGATCGAGACACCATGATTCGTGTCTTTCATTGGGATCCTCAGGTAAAGGGATATTAACATGATTCTTACAGAACCCATTCAGATTACCCAACAAATCGCACAAGAATTCGAACGTCTTGATATTCGGTATCTCGTCGGCGGGTCGTTAGCCAGTTCGTTACATGGCATCCCCAGAGCGACCCATGATGTTGATATGGTCGCCGAGATCACCTAAACTGTATTGGTATCAGTTAAGTGGAGGAATATCGGAACGGCAGTGGAGCGATGTGCTAGGAGTGCTTCAGGTTCAGGAAGAACAGCTTGATCGAACGTATCTTGAACAAGCTGCTCAACAACGAGGAGTCAGCGATCTTCTCGAACAAGTTCTCAGAGAAGCTGATAGTGAAGAAAAGTCTGAGTAATTAAAGACCTATCAAAAAAATGACGGAGCGAAGCGCCTTCTAGAAATATTCAATTTTCAAGAATCGATAGTCAATTCCCCGATAAAGCGGGATCTCCGCTCCGCTACGACCGGCTAAGCTCGTCCGGGTTAGGTGTGTTATGAAGAAAAAATGTATTGAATGCAATAATGCCAGAGGAAAACGTGGATGTAAATTACATGATAATGCCCTCATCTGTCCACGTTGTTGCGCTGAAATTCGTAGTCAAAAATGTGCTGAATGCAGTTACTATAAATCTGCGGAAATATACAATATTGAAAAATTCCAGAAATCAGGGCGAAACGGTTTTATAATTGAAATAAATGAAGAAGTTGAGAAATCTGTTGATGGTGCTTTAAAGCTGGTTGAAAGTAAACGCTTTGATCAGGCCAAATCGATACTCACCCAACTGTTAAAAGATCATCCCCAAAACCATCTGGTTTTATATGGCATGGGGGTGCTATTTGCTTATCAGGATCAAGGCGTTGAAGCGATTGATTATTTTAAGCAAGCCACTGATATTTACCCATATTTTGTCGAAGCCCACTATAACCTTGGTGTTGCGTACAAAAAGAAATTGGATGTATCTAATATGTTAAAATCACTTAAAAAAGTAATTCAAATTGGCGACCCGGAGGATTTGTGTGTAAGACAGGCAAAAGATTTAAGTCGCACTGTTGAAGAGGGTATTCGAAAAACTGACGGTGTTGATTTAGATACCTTTGAAAAAAGTCAGGATGAATTTGAACGTGCAACGACTTTAATGGAGAAAAAAGAGTGGGAAAAAGCGATTGAGGGGTTTAAAAAGTCTATTCGACTAATTGATTCACATCCTCAACCCTACGGGAACATGGGAATTTGCTATGCAAAGCTGGGGAAAAAAGAACTGGCTATGACCGCATTTGATAAAGCTCTTGAAATCGACCCGAATTATGAACTTGCTATCGTAAATAAGGCTGCAACAGAATCGTTGAAAGAGGGTGAAGTGTCGGACGGTGGTGTAGGAATAACTGATTATTACAAAGAATATGGCATGAAAAATCGATCTTACATTCAAACCTTATTTCAAGAACAAGATAATCGGAAAAATGAACTAAAATGAACGCCTGTGTTAAAGATAATGTTTTACTACAATTGTTAAACCTTTTGGTTGAGATTAACCAAGAGGTTTGGATTTAGCCAAAAAAATGATTGGAGATGTAATAAAAAGTGAACATCTATGTATAAAATTATGAACGTTCGATAATTTACAGGTCAGTCCTTATTACTAACAGGAATGATTTATAACCATTGTTGAGGCATCAATGACTGCCATGAGTACTCATCTTCAGAATACTTTCATTTTGGACTGAAATCGCAACACTACGGTATGCACCTTATTTTACACAATAAAAACAGATGGTATTAAATTAACCCAAGCTGCCTCACTTTGTCAAAATTTCTCATCCGTGAGTTTACTGTACTTAGAATATAAAGTTTTAATTCAGTTTTGGAGAAGAGATTATTTAAAATAAACTGGCATCATTTTTGCTGTAGTTAGAGCTCAAAGCTCGATAAAGGCAAATCATCTGAAAGGATGAGACGCAAAGCCACTTTCCTAAATCCTGTATTAACTAGGATATGGTAGCAGGGCTGCCGAGCAAAGGGAGCTCCTTCTAAAGATACAACCCTTTGCACAGGTCAAAACATCTTTAGAGGGTGCAAAATGAACCGGAAAATTTATCGTTTTTTTAATTATCTCCATTTACCGTCTTCAATCGTTGCCAATTCGATCGTTTGTTTCATTTTCTTTCTTGCTTCACCCTCCCTGTCATACTCAGCAGAAGTAACTTTAGCATGGGATGCAAATACAGAATCTGACTTGGCTGGCTATAAGGTGTACTATAAAACCGGGTCAGCTGGAGAACCATATGATGGTACGGGTATACGCTAGTGAATAGTGTAACGCCTTTTTCTGACCTCCTGGAGCATGTGACTATTGGTACCGGCCCTGTTTAGGGTGAGACCGGTACCAATAGCCATATGCTCCAGGGGCTGAGGGAGGAAGGTATATTAGAACCTTTGAATTTAGCTTGTTTGAAGCCGTTACACTATTTGGAATACCCCGTTAAATTATTCGCTAGCGTACATACGGGGATAGATCAGGGAGACTCTGGAATCAACATACTTCTTGACAATCTTGCAACAACGGATAATCCAAGTTTTTCAATAACCGGTCTACAGGACAATGAGTTTTATTATTTCGTTGTCACTGCAGTAAATAGTTCAGGAAATGAAAGTGGATATTCAACTGAAGTTATGTATGAATCAAGCTCAACTGTTGTGACATATGCGATTACGTCATCCAGCGGACTCAACGGTAGCATTACACCGGTCGGCACGACAACCGTAACTCAAGGGGCGAATCAAACGTATAGCATCAGCCCGGATTCAAACCATCACATCAAAGATGTTCAAGTGGATAGTGTCTCCGTCGGACCGGTAGTAGAATATATTTTCTCCAATGTCATGAGCAAACATGATGTAGATGTCACTTTTGAAGCTGACCAAACAATCGATACACACACCATAACCGCATCCTGTGAAGCGAATGGCAGTATATCACCGGCTGGCTTGACTGATGTTATATCTGGTTCAGACATTACCTTTAACATAGCCCCCATCGCAAACTATCACATCAAAGATGTTCAGGTGGATGATGTCTCTATCGGAGCTGTAAGCGCCTACCCGTTTTCCAATGTAACCACGGATCATACGATCACGGCCTTTTTCGACATCAACACTTATATAATTACCGCATCTTCCGCTCCCAATGGCGGCATCTCCCCCACGGGAAGTTTGCCGGTCGTTTATGGTGACAGCCAAACTTTCACCATAACACCCGATGTGGGATATCAGATAGGTCAGCTTATCGTTGATGGCGGAATCGTCGCTCCAACGAACAGCTACAGTTTCACCAATGTTACATCGGGCCATAGCATATCGGTAAATTTTGTCCCAAACATCTATACCATCACGGCATCTGCAGAAGATTATGGAAGCATATCACCGATCGGTTCGTTATCGATTGAACACGGATCGAGCCAAACCTTTACGATTTCGGCTGCCACTGGTTACTCTATTGCAGATGTTATAGTTGACGGAGCTTCAATGGGTGCCGTGACAAGTTATTCTATTACCAATATAGTTGCCAACCATATCATATCCGCGTCCTTTGATTTTGAAAATCAGGCCCCCATTGCAGATGCAGGTCCTGACCAAAGCATCGAATCCGGTGTGGTCGTTTCAATTAGAGGCTCAAATTCGATTGACCTTGATAACGGTATTGCCTCATTTCTTTGGGAACAGGTCAGCGGTCTTACTGTAGAGTTAGTGGTTGAACCTGGAGAACCGGACGGCATCTTTGTTGCGCCCGAGGTGGATTCAAACGGAGAATCGCTCACTTTTGAATTAACGGTGACAGACTATGGCGGTCTTCAGTCTACCGATACCTGTATTGTCAATGTAAGTTGGATCAACATTCCTCCAGTATCTGATGCAGGTGATGGTCAGACAGTGGATGAAGCAACGGTTGTCACGCTTGACGGCTCCCAATCCTCAGATTCAGATGACGGCATTATCTCATATCTATGGGAGCAGGTAAATGGCATCCCGATTGGTCTGTCTGATCCGACAGACGTTCGTCCGAGTTTTATCTCGCCGGATGTAGGACTCGATGGATCAACGCTGAAATTCCAGTTAACGGTGACAGACGATGGCGGTCTTCAGTCTACCGATACCTGTATTGTCAATGTAAGCTGGGTCAACATTCCTCCAGTATCTGATTCAGGTGCTGATCAGACGGTGGATGAAGCAACGACTGTCACGCTGGACGGCTCCGAATCTTCGGATGCCGATAACGGCATTGCTCTTTATCTCTGGAAACAGGTTTCGGGAATCCCGGTAACTCTATCAGATACCACTGCAATTCAATCCACTTTTACAGCGCCTCAAGGAATGACAGAAACAGAATCTTTTGAATTCAACCTAACTGTTGAAGATGGTGGCGGACTTCAAAGTTCAGATTCATGTGTTGTTTCGGTGACACCGGATATTCAACAACAACTCCCTACGCTAAAGGTATCGAGCATCTTGGTTAAACTGGATAAAAAAGGAAGGAATTATAAAGCGGTTGCAGATGTAACCATCACGAGTGATTCCGGAAATATTATAGGAGGAGCTTCCGTAATCGGAAATTGGGCAATCAATGGAAAATATCTGAACACCTCATCTGGTTTAACAAACATCGAGGGAAAAGCCATTTTGGTTTCTAATCCGATTAAAGTGAAATCCGGAGATATTTTTTCTATTTCAATTTCTGATGTAGTTAAAGACGGGTTTTTATACAGTCCAATTAATAATTTCGGATCTCATACCGTACTTAGATAGAATGTATTATGATCGATGTTCATTTATATTTAAGTCCGGATTATTACAAAGAATTTTAAATGTCACACGGTTCTTAAAGCTGCCAACTGTTGAGATTTACAGTTATCAATTGGTTCATCCTTTATTTTTGATCTGTTAGAGAATTGCCAAGTTTAGTTTAATTTGGTGGGAATTTCGCTCGACACTTTATCTAAATCTTCAACAGGTGCGTTTTGCCTGATTAAAATCATAAATATTATTGCCATAAATGGTAAGAAGGCTCCTGCAATAAAAGTTGAAGTAATGCCGAATGTTTGAATAGCATAGCCGGTAAATGCGAAACCAAGAATACCTCCTATCCATGGCATAACGTTGAATATGGCGATGCCCTTTCCTAAAGATGCTTCAGGTACGAGATCTGTCACAAATGCCGACCCAATACCTCGGTTAACATCAAACAACACGGTAATCAAAGAAGCTGCTATCCAGAAGTGCCATAAAGATGTTGAAACGGTTAATATCAACATACTAAACAAGCCTGCCAAATAGCATAAAATCAGAAATAGCTTACGCCCTATACGATCAGACAGCCAGCCAAGTAAAACAGGAAGCGGTAAAGCGATCGCACCTCCAACAGCACCCGTGCTTGAAATAGCTGCAGCCGAAAAATTGAGATTATTCATTACCAGCGATCTTCCTAAGATATTTATAAAAACAGCTATAGTAGCGATCAAGCTTGCTAACAGCAAGAGCGAGATTTCTCCTGTCAGCCAACGCGAATTTACGGATGCTTTTTCAACGCTCTTGATTTCCTTAGATACCGTTTTATCCTCCACAAACAAGGTAGCCAATGGCCAAAGAAGACAGAATATACTAACGGCTAAAAACATAAAGGGAAAACCCCAACGGTCGACTAATAATCCGGCAGTTGCTCCCCCAATCAAAGCTCCCAGACTGCTTGACATAGCAATGATTCCAAATATTTTCCCACGTTCAGTCTTCGCAGCAAACATCCCAACAAGAATGTTTACTAAAGCTACTCCCATACCTCCTAAAAACCAAGTGGTCCCGGTCAATATTGTCAGTTGCCAAATGTTCGTTGCTCTGCCCATTAGCCACATTGAAAAAACGCACAGCAGGCCTGCAAAGAAAAGAGTTCTCTTTCTGTTCTGGTACGAATCCGATAGCCAGCCAGCAATGAAAACACCTGCCGCCAACATAAAATATGAAAAAGAAAGATAGTAACCTGCTATGGCAGTTTCTGCGCCTAATTGGATAGCATAGATCGGTAACAATGGAATTAGGCCATTGCCTGCGGTGAACATTGCCAGGCTTGAAAGAAATAAGGCTCCAAGTTGTTTTTTACTCATCACGTGCTCTCAAACAAGATTCTATTAACTGTGAAAAAATATAAAGCATAGGCAGGATTAAGAAATAATCTTTTGGGGGTGATTTCTTACCCATAGCACAAACTCAGCCTATGTTGCAATACGTTCTGGATATTACCAAAAATTCAGGTACTTAATAGGTTGAAATATATAGCAAGTGTCCCCGCTATGCCCTGAAAACTAAGATTGAGAATATCACAAATTTACATTGCCTTTAAATATTTCAGCCTTGTTGAAGTAATCATAAATTTTAGGATCGAAGAGGAGGTTGTCTTATATTTAGCCTCTATCTGAATTTTTCTTAGATATAATCTACCCAACAGCATGTAGTGGGCGCCCAAGTTATTTAAGCCCCGCTTTACGAAGAGCATCTATGACTCGGTCTTTATCGGCATGATATTTTAATGATAATCTCTTTTCAAATTCTTCTACAGAGAACTTAGGATTTAATCTGATGACCTCTGCGACTTCGGATTGGGCCTCCTCAGCATAACCTGCCGAATCATATACAAAAACCCTAATTAGATGAGCCAATATATCATTAGGACCTTTTTTAACTGCTTTTTTACCTGCCGCAATCGCCTCTTCATGACGTCCCGCCAAGCTACTAGCAAATGCCAATGAACGTAAAACAAAACTTGAAGACAAAGGGTCCAATCTCACAGCCTGCTTAAGTTCGTGAACAGCCTCTTCAAACCGTCCTACTGAATTCAAAGCCAAACCATAAAACGTACGGGCAAGAGCTGAACTGGGAAGAAGCTCAACGGCTTTCTGGCATTCAACGACTGCCTTATCATGCTTCTTTACCAATACGTAAATCCAGCCTAACAAGGCTTGATAGTCTGCACCCAGTGAAATTGATTTCCTTGTAAGTTCGATAGCCTTCCCTATGGACTGCTTGGGGGACTTTGTGGCTTGAATAAATACATCCTGCATGTGAGTAGCACCTAATAATCCATATGCCTGACCAAATTCAGGATCTATAGAAATTGCCTCTTTCAACAGCCGCCGAGAAATGAGATTGTCCTCTTTATTAAACCTATGGTGGTGCTCGCGTGCTTGCAAAAACTTTAGAAAGGCTTCAAGACTATTTGTACCTTTTGCCAATATACGGGCGTCCTCTCCAATTGTCAGTTTTGTGTGTAAGGCTGCTATGATCTTTTTTGTAATTCTATCTTGGATAGAAAATATATCTTTTAACTCACTGTCATAGCGTTCAGCCCAGAGATGAATACCTTTGATGGCATCTATAAGCTGAGCGGTAATCCGAACTCGATCTGCGTCCTTGCGTACACTGCCTTCAAGCACATAGCGGACACCCAAGTCTTCTGCAACTTGCTGAACCTTTACCGGGTTGCCCTTGTAGGTAAAGGTGGAGTTTCGGGCAATCACAAAAATCTGGGTGGATTTTGATAGGGCTGTAATAATTTCCTCAGTTAGACCATCACTGAAATACTCTTGCTCGGGATCGCCACTTAGATTGTCAAAGGCAAGTACGGCAATTGATGGTTTATCCGGTAACGGATAGGCCATTTTATCCAAAGAAGCGGGTTCTATTTTTTTGGATTGGTGAAGATAGATATTCCATCCAATCAATCCTCCAGCAACTATGAGCAAAACAATAATTGCAGCCAACGCCGCTTTGCGTGAAATTCTTCCGAGAAATCTTTTTTCGCCGACCACTTTACCAGCAGCCTCTGGCTCCATTAAAACCCGATAAACTCGCACGGGCTCAGAGATGTTTTTTAAGGCATGCTCGCCTAAGTATTCATATCCTAAGTTCAATTTATGTTTTATTTGATCATAGACGTTTCTCGAGATACAAATACCCCCAGGCTCGGCTAATCCTTCCAACCTGGCTGCGACGTTAACACCATCACCATAAATCCGTTCTTCTTCCTGAATGACATCCCCAAGGTTGATGCCGATACGAAATTGCATCCTTCTATTTTCAGGCAGTTTGTCGTTGCAGGCTTTAATTTTCTTTTGCACAGCCACAGCACATTGCACCGCATCGACAACGCTGACAAACTCAGCCAACAAATTATCGCCTGGAGAGTCCAACACTTTTCCGTTGTGTTGTTGGATAAGAGTGGTGAGCACCTCACGGCAAGTCGTTATGGTTCGGACAGTAGCCTCTTCGTCTTCACCCATGAGGCGACTGTACTCAACAGCATCAGCACTGAAAATGGCGGTAAGTTTACGTTTAAAACCTTTCTCTGCCATAGTGCACCCCCTTTTTTTCAAGGTTTCAAACAAAGAACTCAGAATTCGAACTATGCAAAGGAACGCGAAACCAGATGAGAAATCGGATTCGATTCTGGAAATGGAGAGCCACCTCAAATCATGTGGATAGGAGATTCAGAAACAGTTTATATGTATTTATACCCAAATCACAGGGATTTAATCAATCATAATTGAGGGCTCCGGCCGGTGGCGATTAAAGAGTATCCGGACTTCGGCAAAAACTGTGATATGCTCTAAAACTAGCCCCAAATTTGATGGAGTCCCGAATACATGTACATTGCCAGTATGTCAACATTCGTTATTTTTCATATATGTTATGCGTATCTCAATGAAATCAAGGAGACCTAAGCTTTATATAGCAGCAAAATGCAATATGCTATCCGAATTTCGAATAGCCAAACAGGATATGTAAAAGACAGGGCCGGGGTGACCCTGCCTTTAAAACTTTTTTCATCTCAAACTCAGCATCTCTTCGATTGCATGACCTATCGTGGCTTTTCTATCCGTGTCAAAAACATGCGCTCGCCACTAAATTGTTCCGTCATCGTAATCACGCAGGAAATAGTTTCCTTTACGCATTCGGTCCCAGTGCAACGACACCGCCGTCGACTAGAATCGTTTGTCCCGTTGTTGAATGGGCATCGGCGACCAGGTAAACGGCCGCTTCGGCGATGTCTTCGGAAACGACGGGGCGGCCGAGACGGGTTTTTCTTTTCAAGTGATCGAGAACTTCCGGTGACCAGTTCACAAACCCCGTATCCACAAATCCGGGTGCAATGGCATTCACCCGGATCTCCGGAGCCAGTGCCCGGGCCAGGGACTTGGTAATGGATGCGAGAGCGGCCTTGGCGGCACAGTAGATCACGGAACTTCCCATGGCGGTATAGGCCGCCGAAGATGTAATGTTGATAACAGAGCCTGCGCCGTTTTCTCTGAGATGGGGGGCTGCCGCCCGAGTGCAGTAAATCGGGGCCTTGACGATGACAGACCATGTGTTTTCCAGAACCTCCTCGCTCAGTTCCTCCAACTCGTTATGAGGTATATAACGCGTCCAACCGGCGTTGTTGATCAGTACATCCAGGCGACCGAAACGCGCAACTGCCTTTTCAATCAACTGCCGTGCCTGGCTGTCCTGAGAAATATCGGCCTGGATGTCGACTGCCTGCCCACCCATGACGTCAATCCGGTCAACGACTTCATGCGCACGTTCTTTTGACTTTGAATAGTTGACAATCACGGCCGCCCCTTGGCGGGCAAATTGGAGGCACATGGCTCGGCCGAGACCGGTACCACCGCCGGTTACCAAAACGACTTTATCTTTGAACTTCATAGGATTGCCTCCTTTCACCCGGATAAACCGGAAATAGCAAATTACAAGCACCAAATTACAAATAAATCCTAAATTCCAATATCAAATGACCAAACAAAAAAAGTTGAACGCCCGCTCAGATATATTTTAAAATTTGAAACCCGTCGGGATTGCCGATCTCACCGCATCTACGGCGTCAGATGCCATCCCGCATAGGTAACTATAGCGAAAAGACATCTTCCTTGTATCTGCGGCAACCTCGACAATCGCTCAACTTAGGTTAAAAAAAAGATTAAACTGCAAATTTCCCGGGAAATGTGGTTTCAGAAATTTGAAACCAGATTTCCTTTTTTATCAAATTTCATCGGGCCGGGGGAGCCATTCACGCTGATGTCCTTCCTTTTTTCGATTTCAGGAAGCATGATCTCGGAGACATACATATTTTCAAGCCTGAGCGTATCCAAGATATGAACTACTCTGGCGTTTTGAGGTTCCACCGGACCGATGGTTTTTAGCGCGGTATCAATAGCCTCGCGGTCGTTGTCGTAATAGGGCGGTATTCTTACGGCTTCCGGACATGAAGATGTGACGGCGTTCATATATGTCGCCCGGTGATCGATTTTTTCCACCAACCGTCTGGTGGTGAAGTCTGCGTTGCCGATGGCTGTGGCGTTGCCTTCGGAGCCGGCAGTTAAATCGCGCACAAATATCCGCATGATGTCGTTTTTGATCGAAGGGCGATGATAGGGAATCACGCTGCGACCGATGACATTCTGGTCCATGCCCGTACCGCTGATTTCCTTGCCCATGCGGTCGACGATGAGCAGATCGATCGGGTCTACCGGGATCCGTGGAAACAGTCGCTTGGCTTTTCTCAGCAGTTGGTATTCCGTGGCCTCAATTTCAGCGGCCGGTATGGCACGAATGATTTGGGTTTCATCCCGCTGATTTTCCACCAGGGCCACGCCGAAGGCAACCGGGCATCTTCGCAGAATTTCTCTGGCCACCGACAAAAACACGGGGTAATGCCCCCGCCGGACGATGACATTATGATAATGATCCGCACCTTTTTGCTTGCCCAGTCCGATGACCATCATTTTCATCAAACCGCTTTCGAATTTGCCCTTAAAATCCGTGTGGGGTTTTACGCGGTTGACTACAACGATATGATCGGCTTTGGCGGCATTGCGGTCCAGATAAACAGGAACGGACTCCAGTGTGGAACCGATCTGAACAACGTTCAACGATGATTTAATGGGTACGCCCATGGCCTTTTTGGTGATTCCGTAATGTTCCAGAATTTTTTTCTGGCCTTCGGCTGTGGCACCGCCGTGACTTCCCATGGCAGGGACGATAAACGGTTTGGCACCGATTTTTTTCAGTTCCCGGACGATTTCGGCCATGATAACGCCAAAATTTGCGATGCCGCGGCTGCCGGCCGTAATTGCCACGGTATCACCCCGTGCGATAATTTTCTGGGGCTGGATGCCGGCGAGCTCGGTGCGGACCTTTGCCGGAATATCCTTGATCGGGGTGGTGTTGAAATGCTGTTTTATTCGTACCATTCTAGGGAGTTTCATTATGGCTGTTCTCCTTTTCTATGACGGATTTGCTGGACCGGCGGCTGGGCCACGTCATTTAAACAGTTAATTGCTGGGAATAAATACAGTTCCTCACATATGAAAATCATGAAAATTGTAATTTGAGTATTGCGATTTGGGATTTTAGTGCCCTATCCGGTAAATTAAACACTTCTATCTGAAACAGTTAGAGTTGACTTTGGCGTTTCCCTGGGACCGTAGGGTTTTTTTTCTTGCGTTAACTGAATAATATTCTTATATGTTTTTTTTTGATAATTCAACGTACAAATTTAAGGAAAAGAACATGGCAAGCCCAAAACCCCTTACCATTCGTTTGCACGATTCCGATAATGTGGTCGTCGCACGGGCCGAGATTTCGGCCGGGACCGAGATTGCAGAAGAAAAGATAACCTGTATCGATCCGGTTTCTTTCGGCCATAAAGTCGCCGCTTCTGATATAAAGGCCGGCGCAGGCATCCATAAATACGGTCAAATCATCGGATTTGCCTCCCACGCCATCCGGGCCGGTGAACATGTCCACACCCACAATGTTGAGATGAAGGCCTTCGAGCGGGATTATGCCATCGGTTCCGATGCTGCTGCCCAAATCGAATATGAACCCGAACCGGCAACGTTCGAAGGCATCGTCAGAGCAGACGGACGGGTTGCCACACGCAATTATATCGGCATTATCAGCACGGTAAACTGTTCGGCCTCCGTGTCAAGATTTATTGCCGATGCCTTCAGATGGGGACGCCCTGGCTGAGTACCCGAATATTGACGGCATTGTACCCATATGTCATGGGATGGGGTGTGCCTGTTCCGGCAGCGGGGAGGGTTTTGAGATCCTGCTGGATACCATTGCCGGGTATGTGCGGCATCCTAATTTTGCGGGGGTGCTGATCATCGGTCTGGGATGCGAAGTCCTGCAGATCGACACATTGCTTAAACACAGGCATTTGAGTGAAAGATCGAATTCCCAGACCCTGACGATTCAGGAAACCGGCGGAACCCCCAAAACCGTCAAGGAAGGTATCCGTCGTATTCAAGAGATGCTGCCCCAAGCGAACAAGGTAGCGCGGCGGCCGGTACCGGCAAGTCACCTGATTTTAGGTCTTCAATGCGGCGGCTCCGACGGCTACTCAGGCATTACGGCCAATCCGGCGCTGGGGGCGGCGGTGGATCTTTTGGTGCACCACGGCGGTACCGCGGTGCTGGGTGAAACCCCGGAAATATATGGTGCCGAACATCTCTTGACCCGGCGCGCCGCCTCCCGTGAAGTCGGTGAAAAACTTATCGCACGAATTCGCTGGTGGGAAAATTATACGACCCTCCATAAGGCCGAAATGGATAACAATCCGTCGCCGGGCAACAAGGCCGGCGGGTTGACCACTATTCTCGAAAAATCCCTCGGCGCTGCCGCCAAAGGCGGGACCACCAATCTGGTGGAGGTTTATCGATACGCGCAGCCTGTCGCCGCCAGGGGACTGGTGTTTATGGACACCCCGGGCTATGATCCGGCTTCACTGACCGGAATGGTTGCCGGCGGTGCCAATGTGATCTGTTTTACCACAGGCCGGGGTTCGGTTTACGGGTGCAAACCGGTGCCGGTGACAAAGCTTGCCACCAATACGTCGATGTATGTCCGCATGGAAGACGACATGGACATCAATTGCGGGGAAACCATCGATGGGTCCATAACCGTGGAGGAGATGGGCGAACGCATCTTCCGGTTTATTTTGGAGGTTGCCGCGGGCAAAAAGACCCAAAGCGAACTGCATGGGATCGGTGACAACGAATTTGTGCCATGGAGCATTGGAGCGGTGATGTGATACTGGATACTGGTTGCTCGATGCTGGATACTGGAAGCAGATCCTTCTGCTATCTGAGGTTGGAGGCAAAAAATGCTGAAAGAAGAGCCTTCGGCTGTTAACGGTTTGAGGTTGGAGGCAAAAAAAAGTAGGCGTTCACGGGTTCAAAGGTTCAGGGGTTCAAGGTTGCATTCTCGGCTCTGGACTGCATTTGGGGTGCGTATTTACGAGAAAAGTGTCGGCTTCGTCAGGCCTAATCCAAAAATTGGAGCCAAATTGACAATTATTTGGGAAAATGAGCATTGTAAACTAACATTGGGGTAAACGAGGACTTCGGATCTTTAATGCCTTCTTGTTTTTAACCCCCTGGCCCAGACCTGACTTTATGTTGCTCAATTATTCAGATTCATATTTGGGGACCTGACATGGGCCGTAATATGATCCTATAAGTCGCACCAGGGCAGGCTGAACGTTGAACCCTGAACCTGTGAACGGCTACGAGGTTGGTGGTTTGAGGCAAAAAAAACTGAAGGCTTGAAAGGTCAAAACAGATATCGTTGATTGGTTGATTAGTTGATTGGTTAAGTGGTTGTAAATATGGATTTATGCCATATTTGCAAAATAACTGGACACTTCATGTTTCAACAATCGTAACATTTTAAAATTATGACTATAATTTACCTAATCAACCATTCAACCAGTAAACTATTCAACGAGGTCTGAAACTATACCGGAGTTGGATTATGAAAATCCTCAGTGTTGACATCGGCACCACCGCCATGAAAATGGGGGTGTTTGAAGAACGTGAAAATGATCTCAAATGCCTAAGACAAATATCTTCAGAATATGCCGTCAACACCTATAACGACGGGCTGTTTAGTGATATCGAGCCTCACAAATGGCAAAAGGCGTTCGTAACCGGATGCAAATTGATGGCCGATATGATGGGGGCGGTGGAGGTCATCTCTCTTTCGGGTACCACGCCCGGGTTGACCGCCATGGATGAAAACGGAGAAGCCCTCAACCCCGCCATCCTGATGCTGGATCAGCGTTCCCGGCCCCAGGCGCAGTCTATCATTGATACGATCGGGATCAAAGCACTGCTGGATTACACGGCCAACATGCCCGTTGCCGGCGGCTGTTCACTGGCCGGGATTCTCTGGATAAAAGACCATCTTCCCGATGTGTTCAAAAAAACGTGTATTTTCGGGCATTCAAACACATTTATGGCAAAATGGTTGAGTGGAAAATTTGCCATGGACCCATCTTCCGCATCTTTGACCGCCCTGTACAATACCGTCGCCAATGACATGACCTGGAATGAGGAGATTGCACGCTGCTTTGATCTGCCTTTAACGCGGTTACCGGAGCTGATCCCGGCCTGTGAGAGCACCGGTCAGTTAAAAAGCCACCTTGCATCCGAATTGGGATTGAAAAAAGAACCGCCGGTGGTTATCGGCGGAAACGATGCCGTGCTGGCCGCTTATTCCGTGGATGTTCGGCAACCGGGGGATATTTTTAACATCAACGGCACCTGTGAGATTACCATGGTGTGCCTGCCAAAGTGCTACCCATCTAAAAACTACAACATTCGAACCCATGTCATCCCCGATCGCTGGTTTTCTTTTTACGTGATGAATGCCCAGGGCAAGGCGTTTGAATGGTTCAAGGACCTGAATTGCAGTGAGATGACCGCGGATGCGTTTTTTAACGAATTTATGCCGGCAGCCATCGACACCTGGCTGGACAGAGAAAGCGGGGTGATCTATATTCCGTACCTGATGGGGTCACGCTATTCGCTGGAACCGCTGAAAGCCGGATTTACGGGATTAACCCAGGAAACCTCCCGTGAAGAATTGCTGGCGGCCCTGGTCAAAGGTTTATGCGAATATCAACGCGAACATCTCAAGGAAATTTCCATTGAAATGCCGCTCAAAGAAGTCATCCTGGTTTCCGGTGGTGCGGTCAACGAGGCCTTAATTCGTGCCAAAAAGAAGTGGATGCGAAACTGCAGCTATCGGTTTGAGACGGAATCATCCCTTAAAGGGGCAGCCATGCTGGGACAGAAGTATTTAATGAGAAACTGATTTCTTCATGATTGGAGCATATAGTTATAGGTTATTAGTTAATAGTTATTAGCCCTGGAATCCATTAGAGCATAAAAGAGCTGAAAAAACTGATGGCCACGCTATTTCACGTGTGTCGGTGAGTCCTATTAAATTGCTGGTTTAATAAATAACTGAGGGCGCAAGGTGTTTTTTTCGTCATGCCCGCGAAGGCGGGCATCCAGTCTACTCGGCACCGAATTTTCTGGATTCCTGCCTTCGCAGGAATGACGGCCTATATCGCAATAAACTCTCCGACCGCTCAAATAACTAATAACCTTTTCGACCGATACCCCCAAGCTCGGAGGCACTTTATGACAGAAAAAATACAAAAGAGTAAACAGATACGGAAAAATTGGGTGCAGTTTGACACCCTCTGCTGCGGCACCGGTTGGGATGAGGATGATTTAAAAAATCCTCAGATCATGGTGGAAGATGACGACCTTTTGTCCATTGATATTCCCGGAAGAAACCTCAATATTGTGGGGCATGCAGACCGGCGCATGGATTCGGCCGAGGTTCAATCCCTGCTGGCTGAGCGTAAAAAGAAATGGAAGGCGCCCCCTATTTTGCATCCGCGCGGGGTTCTCAAACGCTATACCAGTCAGGCGGTTTCGGCCATTAAAGGTGCCTATCTAGGATGAAGTCGGAAATCGGACCCGTCGTCGTCCGATAGGGCGGGACTAGTGTGGAGAAAATTCATCTGTAACTTATGCACATAGACTTGACAATATACACTGTTTTTGTTCTGCGAATAGGGTTTCAGGTGTCAGTGTTCAGGTGTCAGGAAAGGTAGACGCAGTCGTATATCCTCAATCCGAATTCTTCTACATGCTCTATGCGCTATGCCTTTTTTGCCCGTAACGCGCAACCCGTAACTCGCAACCCGAAATCCGCAACCCGTAACTCGCAACCCGTAACACGCAACCCGTAACACGCAACCCGCAACGCGAAACGCGCAACTCGTAACTCGCAACCCGTAACACGCAACTCGCAACCCGTAACACGCAACCCGTAACTCGCAACCCGTAACTCGGAAATGGAATCAAAATCATCAACTATACCGGCTCATTTGGTTGAAGGCCCCTTAATCTTATCCATTGATATCGGGACTTCTGCCGTGAAAATCCTGTTCTTTGACAGCAGGGGGCGGGCGGTTGAAGGCAAGCAATATCGCCGGGAGATTAGGCTACGAACTTCACGGAATGGGGCTTCGGAAGTGGCGCCGGATGAATTGCTGGAGATTGTCTGGCGGGGCATCGACGTCGTGCTTGCAAAGGCCGGCCCGTTGGTATCTGAGATTACCGGAATTGCCGTCTGTACCTTTGTCGGCAACATCATGGGCGTTGATCGAAAGGCAAGGCCGCTGACGCCGGTTTTTACCTATGCCGACACCCGGGCCGAAAAAGAGGCGACCCGACTGCGTACCGAACTCGATGAGAGCGAGGTCCACGACCGCACCGGCTGTCATCTACACGCCAGCTATCTGCCGGCCCGTTTTCGCTGGCTGGAAAAAACCCGCCCTGATGTTTTCCATCAAGTCGACCGATGGCTGTCCGTCGGTGAATATATGGAACGGGTGTTATTCGGTGAAGCCTCCGTCAGTTATTCGGTGGCATCCTGGAGCGGTCTTCTCGATCGACATCAGCTTATCTGGGACGAGCAGTTGCTTAGAAAAATACCGGTTAAGAATGCCCGGCTTTCGCCCCTGGTGGATATCAACGCACCGAAACAGGGGCTCTGCCGTGAATTTGCTTCCCGCTGGCCGGCGTTGAAGAACCTGCCGTGGCTGCCGGCTGTAGGGGACGGTGCGGCCGCCAATATTGGAAGTGGTTGCATTACACCTTCCCGGGTGGCATTGACCATGGGTTCAACCACCGCCATCCGCTCAGTTGTCGAAAAGCCAATTCTCCATGTACCGAGCGGTTTGTGGTGTTACCGCATCGATGGTTGCAGGTCTTTACCGGGTGGCGCCTTGAGTGAAGGCGGCAATCTTTTTGCCTGGATGAAAAACACCTTCCAGCTGGCAGAGCCGCCGCAATTTGAAGCAGCCCTGAATTCACTTGCCCCGGATGGACATGGGCTGACGGTGCTACCGTTTTTAGCAGGTGAACGCAGCCCCGGCTGGCAAGGACATGCCCGGGCCACCATTCATGGCATATCCCAGGCAACCACACCGCTTGAAATTCTGCAGGCCGGTATGGAGGCGGTGGCCTGCCGGATTGCCCTGGTGTTTGAAAAGCTGGCGAAGATTTTACCGGATGATCTTCAAATTGTGGCCGGCGGCGGTGCCATTCACAATTCCCCCGCCTGGCTGCAAATCATCACGGATGTACTGGGTCGGGCATCTGTCGTAACCGGTATCCGGGAGGTATCTGCCCGGGGGGCGGCCTTACTCGCCTTCGAAGCCTTGGGAGTCATTAAAGACTTGAAAGATATCCCGGTTTGTATTGAACGGACCTGTTACCCGGATGAGGAGCGACATGCAATTTACCGTCAAACGATTAAACGTCAACAAAGACTCTATGAAAAATTGATTAAAAATGTTAGAGAGAAATAGGTTGAGCGGTTCAGCCCGCCCTGGTGCGACTTATAAGATCATATTTCGGCCCGTGCCAGGTTCTCAAATATGAACCTAAATAATTGAGCAATGTAAAATCAGGTCTGGGCCAGGGAGTTCAACGTTCCGGGTTGAAAAAGCGTACACAGCTCATATCGTAGGGATCCTGTTTTAATCGTGGTTAGGAAGCCGTATCACCTAACCCGGATCCGCCGAAGGCGGAGAACCAAAAAAAGAGATTAATCACGAAAGCACGAAAGGACCCCGGTTAAACAGAAAAAAAGGTTTAACGGGGCAGGCGAAAACACGAAAAAAAGATAAGACAAATTAAATTAACGGAGGAAATTATGATCATCGTAGGAGAACTGATTAATGCCAGCAGAAAGAGTGTGGGAGCCGCCATCGAGAATAATGATGTTGAGGCAATTAAAAAGCTGGCCCGGGACCAGACGGAGAACGGTGCCGATTACATCGATGTGAACGCCGGCGTATTTGTCGGCAAGGAAGCTGAATACCTGAAATGGCTGGTCGAAACCGTTCAGACGGCTGTCGATAAACCCTGCAGCATTGACAGTCCGGATCCGCGGGCCATCGAAGCGGCTCTTGCCGTGCACAAAGGGACCCCCATGATCAATTCGATCTCGCTGGAGAAAGAACGCTATGATGTGCTGCTCCCCATCGTAGCCGGAACGGATTTTAAGGTAGTGGCGTTGTGTATGAGTGACGCCGGGATGCCGGAAACCGCAGAGGACCGCATGGCGATTGCCGACAAATTGATCAACGGGCTTTTGCAGAAAAACGTACCTGTTGAAAATATCTATGTGGATCCCCTGGTGCAGCCCGTTGCCACAAACAGCAATTATGGCACGCAGTTCTTAAAAACCATTGAAAAGATCATGACCACCTTCAAGGGTATTCATACCATGTGCGGGTTGTCGAATATTTCTTTTGGATTGCCGGAAAGAAAATTTTTGAATCAGACCTTCATGGTTATGGCAATTGCCAAAGGACTGGACGGTGCCATCGTAAACCCCCTGGATCAAAAAATGATGGCCAATATCGTTGCCGCCGAGGCGCTGGCCGGCAAAGATGATTATTGTTCGAAATACCTGGAAGCATATCGAGCCAAAAAATTAGAATTTTGAAATTGGGAATAGTAGAAAGTAGGTTGAGCGGTTCAGCCCGCCCTGGCCTCTCTCCGAGCTGTATGCTCTATATGCTCTACGAGCAGGAAGCCGGCTCGTAGCCTACGCTCCGGCCTGGAAGCCCTCAGGCCATGAAGCCTACGGGCTGGCCTCCGGCTCGAAGCGGCGCGATCCTACGCCTCGGAGAGAAGCGGCCTCGGAGAGTGCGACTTATAAGATCATATTTCGGCCCGTGTCAGGTTCTCAAATATGAACCTAAATAATGAGCAATGTAAAATCAGGTCTGGGCCAGGGAGTTCAATGTTCCGGGTTGAAAAAGCGCACACAGCTCATAAAGAAAGCAAACTTTGAGCCCAAAACCTTTGAACCCTGAACTTCTGAACCTGTGAACGCCGATCTATTTCTTAAACACCGATAAGAAAGCATTTTTTGCAGCTGAAAGCGATTTTTGGTCCTTGATAATTTTTTTGAGCTCGCCCGGGTCCAAATGAACTGCGCCGCAATTTTCATTGACACATATGTCGATTTTGACCTTGCCCTCGTCGATTTCAGCCAGGCTTTTCGTACCACACCGAAAACAATGGTACAGATGTTCTTTGCAATATTTTTTGGTGGCTTCATCCGTTGCAGTTTTCCTGAGCTCTCTAAGTTTTTTTTGGTCCTGCTTTGCAAAAAATGCTTCTTCTGTTCCTTTTTTTGGCTGAATCTTAACAGAAACTCGTTTTCCGGCCATAATATCCTCCTTTAATTTTCAACATAAAATTAGAAATAATAAATGTATATGTATATCTTCAGATTGCAGGTGTCAATTGCCTTAGCCGAAATATATTTCAGCGTGTCGGAAAAACAAATTCTGGTGGAAGACTCGGGAAGGTTCTCCTGACCCGGGGAGATATAACAATTGAAATTGATGAAGGGCGACATAAGAAGGCGCTTGCCGATTTCAGAAGTTTGGCACCTGTGACATGGAAATTGATAATTGAAAAGCTGAACCGTGGCCTGAAATCAGAGGGAATATTGCCATGATTTATTTTTATATGAACTGAGCCTATCCGGTATTTTATGAATTAGTAACTGGAAAATACGTTGCCTGTGGACGTTGATGTAAATTTGTTTTAGTGCTATGGAATATTGAGTATGATGGAAGGAGATTGGAAACTAAACACTGAAATTCACAATCATGGGTTGTGATACTATATTAGTATCTGAAATAATTGAGAATTCCATGTATTGGCAAGATAGCACCACCCCAGCATCCCCATGCGCCGCTTTTCCAAATTACTACAATGTAGCGCTTCTCAGTAATCCTTGACAAT
>PVMK01126689.1_pt1 | contig 23931 bp, 19 predicted proteins | sample 1853481 | NCBI WGS metagenome assembly PVMK01 (sample SAMN08533507, study PRJNA380276) | Marine sediment metagenome, whole genome shotgun sequencing project. | reverse complement strand
AAACAGGAGAATAGGATGAAAAAAAGACAGCTGTTGATGATTTTTTAGTTTTACAGGCAATTGTATCTACCGGTGCCTATTGTGAATCTGGCAAGAAACAGTCGGCCTTGAATCTCATCGAGCAAAAATGCACAAATTGCCATGATATATTACGGGTACAAGACCTGCATAAAACTGAAAAAAAGCCGATGGCTGTTGTCAAGGAAATGCAGAAAAAGGGGGGCGCTGGTATTTCTGACGAGCAGGCTGGTGATATAGCAAGATTTCTGGAAGCACCCTACTGGCAGCAACCCCTGATCAGAAGCAAGTGTACAAAGTGCCATCCCTTGAAACTCATTTTTGATGAATGTGCAGCGGATTCTTTTTCAGACGGTATTCCAATAGAAAAGATTAAACTGATGCAGAAGAAGGGGGCTGATATTACCGACAAGCAGGTCGATGAATTATATAATACTCTTCGTTGGTAAGCATACCCATCGCTATGCAGTGATAGGCTGTTCATAAGGGCTGGTGATTATGTCAGAATTGTTTTGGAATGCCGATGAATTTCGACAAGATCGGGTTTTTGTAAGAGACACCCTCTCTTTTTAGCGCATTTGGTTGTAGCTATTTTTAAAAGGGCCTGGATTTTTCAGACTCTTATTTATTTGTGTTTTTAAGTGTTTTTGTTATAGCCCAAGTTCTTTTGCAATACCACCGCCATAAGCAGGATCTGCTTTGGTGAAATGTTTAATCATCTTTTTCTTAATTTCTTCAGGAATATTTTTCATGGTGCCGGAAATATTTTTTATGAGCCTTTGCTGTGCATCTTCAGGCATCAGGCGAAACAGGTTGCCGGGCTGAACATAGTCATCGTCAACCCCTCTTTTTTGTTCATAGCGGTCAGCATTCCCAGAGATTTTAAGGGGTGGTTCATCGTAATCATGGTTTTCAACCGGACCGCCAAAACTGTTGGGTTCATAATTGACTGAAGGTCCTCCGTTATCGTCAAATCGCATATGACCGTCTCTCTGGTAATTGTTTGCAACTGCGGCATGGGGACAGTTCACTGGAAGCCGTTCGAAATTTACCCCCAACCGGTAGCGATGAGCATCAGCATAGGAGAAAATGCGGGCCTGCAGCATTTTGCAGGGGGAAAAGGATATTCCAGGAACCACATTCCCGGGTGAAAAGGCAGCCTGTTCTATATCAGTAAAATAATTCTGCGGATTTCGGTTAAGCTCCAGAGTTCCCACTTCGATCAAAGGATAATCTCCGTGTGGCCAGACTTTTGTCAGGTCAAAGGGGTTCCAGCGGTAATTCTCAGCATGCTCTTCAGGCATGATCTGCACGTTTAGGGTCCATTTGGGAAATTCTCCTTTTTCAATAGTATCGAATAACTGGCTGGTATGATAATCAGGATCCTGCCCTGCAATTTTATCAGCGTTTTCCTGCATCATGCACTGAATGCCCTGCTGGGTCTTGAAATGAAACTTGACCCAGAAACGTTCACTATTTGCATTTATGAAACTGTAAGTATGGCTCCCGTATCCGTTCATATAGGGAATACCCTTTGGGATTCCGCGGTCTGAAAAAAGAATAGTTACCTGGTGCAGCGCTTCGGGAACCTTTGACCAAAAATCCCACCACATGGTTGAAGATCTGAGGTTGGTCTGGGGCATGCGTTTCTGAGTGTGGATGAAGTCGGGAAATTTAATTGCATCACGAATAAAAAATACCGGGGTATTGTTGCCCACCATATCCCAGTTGCCCTCTTCAGTGTAAAATTTAAGGGCAAATCCCCGGACATCTCTAACTGTATCAGCAGAACCTTTTTCTCCTGCAACAGTTGAAAAACGGCCTATCATTTCAGTCTTCTTGCCTATCTTAGAAAATATCTTTGCTTTGGTATATTTTGTTATGTCATTTGTGATGGTAAAAGTTCCAAATGCACCAGCTGCTTTGGCATGAACCACACGTTCAGGAATTCGCTCACGGTTAAAATGGGAGAGCTTTTCAAGAAGGTAGTGGTCCTGTAAAAGAGTCGGCCCTCTTTCTCCCGCAGTAAGAGATGTCTGATTGTCGCTTACCGGTATTCCTGCCGCAGTTGTTAATTTATTTTTATCAGCCATATTTAAACTCCTTTTTTTGAATATGATTTTTGACTTATCAAATGTATGTTTATGTTGTGATTGGCTTAAATGTTTATGGCTTTATCCCACCATAATTTATATAATTTAGCATATAATAATAGATAATCAAGTAGTTTAAATCAAAATCAGGTTGTCTGGAGAAATTCAGACTCTTTTTTGTTTATGAATTTGCGGAACCGGCAAAGACGGAAGAATTACTTTATGATATTGTAAAATCCGGTGTTTATATATATAGAAGCTTCAGATTTTATTAGTCAGGTATATGTTCTGGCCGGGGAAACTGCCCTGTTGCAGAAAGCCTTGACAGAAGTCATGGCTCTTGTTAATTATGTAATAAAAAAACAGCTTGAGAAATAAAAAACTTGACAAAGGTTATAATGTGTAATAGTTACAATTTATAACTTTTCGGGTATCAAAGTATTTAAGCTCGACCTTCCCAGTAATGTCTGGTACCTGCTCTAACAGTTTTTGGTTTTTTCATTTTCTCATAAAATGATTTTAGCAGAGGGTGATTCATTTTGAAAACTTTTGCTGCTTTTCTGGTTAGAAACAGAATCCCGGTTCTGGCGGGTATTTTTCTGGTAACAGCTTTTTTTCTGGTTCAGGCAACAAAAATATCCATAAAAACAGATTTTAATGATCTTCTTCCCCAAAAACACCCATTCATAAAGGTCCACAATAAGATCAGGAATATTTTCGGCGGAGCCAACCAGGTCCTGATAATGGTCCAGGTTAGAAAAGGGGATATCTTTAACCGGGAAACTCTTGATAAAGTCCAGTTCCTTACCCGTGAGCTGGAAAAGATTCCGGGGGTTGATCCTTATAAAATACGTTCCATTGCCAGTTCCAAGATGAAAGATTTTGCATTTTCATCCGGAACCATGTCAATTACGCCTCTTATGTATCCGGACGTCCCAAAAAATGAAAAAGAGATGCAGGAACTCCGGGACAAAGTCTACAGTAACCCCAGATATTACGGGCCGTATGTATCATATGACAGTAAAAAAACACTTATTATGGTGGACTTCTTTGAGAGCGAGATGGACTATCAGGCTGTTTTTAAGCATTTCAGTATGCTCAGGGAAAAAACAGAGGATGAAAACCATATCATAAATATTGCGGGTGAGCCCATGCATATGGGTTATATCTATCACCATACAGATCAGGTCCTGATGGTGCTGGGCGTAACCGTGCTGGGTATTATTATAATGCTCTATATATATTTTCGGAGTATCCGGGCGGTTTTTATTCCTATTCTGGCAGCTGCTATGAGTGCCGCCTGGGGCATCGGTTTTATGGCGATGCTTGGGTTTAATCTTGATCCGCTTATTCTGGTCCTGCCTTTTTTAATCTCCTTAATGACTGCCCGTCATTCAATGCAGTGTATCAGCAGGTATCTTGAAGAGTATATGCGGTTAAGAGATATTAAACAAGCAGCCGTCTGCACCATTGAAAATATGTTCCTTCCGGGAATCACCAGCATTATAACGGATGCTCTGGGTATTGCCCTGGTAGCCATAGCAACCATTCCTGTGCTGGTGAATATCGCTATTGCCTGTTCATTCTGGAGCATAGCAACTGTTATTCTTTCCGTGGTGATGACACCTCTTCTTCTTGCCTGTCTGCCGGAAACAGAACGCATTCGAAAATATGTCGAAAGAACAGTGAATATTAAAAAAACAGGTTATCGTGACCGGTTCTTAAGTTTTATCGGTTTATGGATACCCCGCAAAGGAAAGTGGGTTGTTGCGGTTATAACCTTGATCATCGTTACTGTGGGATGGAATTATGCTGCACGGATAACGGTGGGCGACTTTTTTCCAGGCTCGTCAATCCTGTGGCCTTTTCACCGGTATAACAAGGATGCTTTTCGGATAACCTTCAGCATGCCTCTTTTAAACCCTCTCTACGTGATTCTGGAAGGGGATGAGGGAGGATTTATAACCAAAGGATCAACCCTTCGAGAGATGAACCGCTTTCAGCGATACATGAATAAGCACGACCGGGTTATGTTTTCCTATTCAATCGCCAATACGCTTCCGGGTTTCATGATGGTATCCTATGAGTCTGACCCTCAGTGGTTTCATATACCCAAAGAGGACCGGGTAATTAGTTTTATCGCGCGCAAACTTCTTTATTCGGGTGAGCCGGGAACCTGGGACCGTTATGTGGATATGCAGGACAAATACGCCAATATTGTGATCTACTGCAGAGACAAGATGCCGAAAACAATTGAAAGTGTTGTCAGTTATATCCAGGCATATATAAAAGAAACTCCCGGACCGGAAGGCGGAAAATATTTGCTGGCAGGAGGGGCTGTGGGGGTTCAGGCCGGGGTGCGGGAAGTGATCGAAGAAGCTCAGATCTGGAACCTGATTTTCGCGCTTGGCGGGGTCTTTCTTTTTTGTGCTATTAATTTCAGGTCGCTTACGGCTGGTCTGATACTGACCGTACCTCTTGCGATTTCAAATATTATAACTTTTGCCCTGATGGGCGCATATCATATTGGCTTGACGGTGAATACGTATCCGGTTGCTTCTGTTGGAATAGGGCTGGGGGTTGATTACGGAATATATTTTATGAGCCGCCTACTGGAAGAAACAAAAAAAGGCACGGACCTTAACCAGGCAGTGGCCCTTACTTTGAGAACAAATGGTAAGGCAATATACAGATAGCAACAACCCTTACCATCGGCCTGATGCTATGGGTTTTTTCATCCTTAAAATTTCAGGCAGAAATGGGCGCGCTTCTTGCGATCCTGCTTTTTCTGAACATGCTGGGGGCGCTTTTTTTAATACCGGCTATGACCTGTATTATTAAGCCAAAGTTTCTTTTGAGGTAAAGGAGCAGACCGGTCAGACCGCTGCGGAGGAAGTATAAATTGAAAGTCCGGCAAAAAAACATTTTATTTACTGGAGGGGTGCTTATGAAAAAGACAATTAATATTATCCTGGTGGCATTATTTTTTATTTTTGCTGTAGGGGCTGCTTTTGTTTCTGACTGCGAGGCCGCGTTTTACCTGTTAGACAACAAGCTCAGGGTCAAGGGCAGTATCTATGAATATATGATTTACCGTACGGAAATAAAATCTAGCGATAAGAGCGCAGCAGATAACGAAGCACAGTATCGTGATACGGACTGGGGTTTGATGCGAACCAAGGGCACACTGGAGCTTCTGTACAAGGCAGTGGAGCAAGAGAACCTGCAGGTTAACCTGTTCAGTTTTTTACAATACTGGCATGAATCAGTGCCTGATTTTGATGATGAATATCATGACTCTATGACATCGGCTAACAGGAAACGGTATCAGGGGCCATCTTATGATCAGGATGACTGGATCAATGAGATGTATGCTGATATTTATTCCGGAAAATGGAATATACGACTGGGCAAGCAGATCATTTTCTGGAGCGAAGTGGAGATGGTACGAACCGTTGACCGGATTAATCCTCTTGATCTTCGCTATACCACACCCGGGATTGATCCATGGGATGAGATGAAGCTTGGGTTGTGGATGATGCGGGGATTTTACAATTCAGACCTCCCCGGTCAGCTGGTTTTTGAATGGATCTGGATTCCCGGTGATTTTGAAGGGGTCAGGACACCTCGTGAAGGCACCAGCATGGGCGCCCCTCCCGCTCCTCAGGGGCCGGAAGATCAACGGCCGCGTGCTTTTGGTCAGGGTGCTGCTATTAATGAAATGTGGCGAAAATCACAGCCGGCCTTTACATTAAGCAATTCCCAGTTTGCCTTCAGAATACGCGGAAATTCCGAAGTGGCTTTGCGACTACTATCTTCTTGACTGGACCTTAAGCTATTTCCATGGCATGAATAATACACCTGTCCCCAAAAGGGAACTCTTGACGAGACTAACGGATATCTAAACAATCTTGCGCTCGACCGTGTGAAAGGAGCTACTGATTTTGACAGGTTCCCAGCGGTCTGTGGGAATATAAGTTTTTTGATGTTATCGGGGCCAGCTGTCAGACCTATGTGCCGAAAATCGGGTCAGTGGTACGCGGAGAGGTGTCTTATGAAATAGGTCTTCCTGAAATTAAAGCTGATCCTGATGAAGTTGCTCCAAGCTATGCGAAACCCTCACCGGAACAACGGAGCGGGATGTGGTCAATGTGGGTGTGACCATTGATAAACCGTTAAAGTCAACCTGGCTCTCACAAAGATGGGGCGCAAGCGGGGTTTTCGACTGTACTCTCGGCTGGTTCAGTCAGTGGCGCTTGGGTAATGTGAAACCGAATCCGCCGCACCTTTGCCTATCAGGACAGGTCTCAGACTAACTTTACTTTAACCCTGAGAACCCGGCTCAAACATAACTCGATCTGGCCCACGGTGCGGGCTCTTTACAATACCAGAAACTTTGGTTACGGAGTATTTGCCGTTAGGTATACTCCGGGTAAGCATATGCGCTATGAACTCGGGTACCTCTGGTTCTTTGCGCATGATAAATATCAGTTCAGAACAGCATATGCGGAAAATAAGGACAGTATCTACTTTCGAATAGGTTATGAATTTTAAAAGGAGGGGTTATGAATAAATTACGAATAATTATTTTTAGTTTTTTTATTGCCGGGATGTTTATGGTTCCTAAGGTTAGTGCCGGTACGGTTTCATTTCCCACCTTCAGCTATGAAGGAGAAGAACTTGCCAAGGTAAAGGAATGGGAAAAGACCTGGGCCGGGAAAAAGATAACAGTTGAAAATGTGGATCAGGTTAAAGATTTTGTCCAGGAAGGAGTTTATAAGGCAATAAAAGACCCCGGGATTTTCGGTGCAAAGGACATCTGGTTTGAAGTTGTCCCTTACCGGCCCTATACGCCTTCTAAAGGTCTTGTCGAAGCCACTCAAAAATATTCATCTGAAAGCAAGCTGGATGATGATGAGATGCTGATTGGATACGGTAAAGTGGCGGGTATACCCTTTCCTCAGCCGAAAACAGGTATTGAGATGGCCTGGAACTTTGACAGCAATACCCGTGGTGACAGTCACGAGGAGAAACAATTTGGAACGGTTGTTGACTGTAAAACCGGGTTTGAGCGTACCTCTGAGCAGAATAGGTTTGAACTATTCTGGATTGGCCGATATGACGCACCGCCTGTTCCGGTAATTGAGAAAGAGAAGAATCCGCGTGGTATTGCAAGGTCATTTTTTCAGCGGATGTTACAGCCGGCGGACTTTATAGATACTACTATCCTTGAAATCAAGTATATTGATCCGCATCGTGGAGAGGATCTGTGGGTTTACACCTCAATGTTCCGCCGCATAAGGAGATATGCAAACAACCAGAGAACAGACTCCATTGACGGTACGGATATGATATATGATGATCAGGATGGCTGGTATACCCACCTAATCCATAACACTTATGAATACAAAGGACGTGCAGACCTTTTGGTTCCAAGGCACCAGGATTCCGCTAAGCTTGAAAAAGCTAAAGGGCAGGGATACTGGAACGGTTTTCAGCGGGAACGCGCGAACCACTGGGTGGTTGAGGTGAAAAACAAGGATAAAAACTATGTTTACAGCAAACAGATCTGGTACCTTGATCCGGAAAGCTGGCAGATGAATTCTAAAGTTATGTACAACCGGCAGGGTCAGCTTTGGAAGATGTATGAGTTCGGGTATAATGAGTTTCCGTCATACGGCGGGCAGACAACCCCGGTTTTTAATTCCGAGCACATTGTTGATTTTCTTCGCTACCATGGAAGTACCAGCCTGCGTAACATTCTGTCGGTGGGAACTGATATTCCCCTGACACAGTTTCGGACCAAGGCCATGAAAGAGAAAAGCTATTAATTGAATGCGGATTCCATTATAAAATCTTACAAGAGTAGTCAGTGATGAGTGATAGAAGCCTTTTAAAATCTTTTCTGATAGTAGTTGTTTTCACTGCTTTTTTGTTTTCCGGCTGCGGGAAGTTTGACCGTTCAAGAATAAAGATGCCTGAAATCAAGCTGGTAACCCCTGAAAACCTTCACAGCATAAGCTGTGTCGATCCTGAGCACATCTGGGCCAGTGGGAATTACGGCACCATACTTTTCAGCTCTGACAGCGGCAGAACCTGGTTGAAGCAGGAAAGCGGGATCAGCGAATATCTGCTGGGTTCAATTGTGTTTACGGATATTAATAACGGCTGGGCAGCAGGTGTTAACGGGACAATGATACATACGGCTGACGGCGGAAAGAACTGGATTAAACAGGATACCAATACCACCAGTAATCTGCTTGATCTTTTTTTTGTTGATTCGGATTATGGCTGGGCAGTGGGAGAGTTTGGAACAGTTATTCATACGGCGGATGGCGGAAAGACATGGGCGGGTCAGATGGAGGAGCAGGACTCAATTATAAATGATGTGTTTTTTGCAGACCGAAAGGTCGGCTGGGCAGTGGGAGAGTTTGGAACCATAATGCATACCGCTGACGGCGGCAAAACCTGGCAGCCTCAGCATTGCAAGGATATTGAGCCGGAGATAAGCGAAATCGGATGGGAAGTACCGCTTCCCGCACTTTACGGGGCCTTTTTTTCGGACAAGCTCAATGGCTGGATCGTTGGTATGGACGGAGTGATTATCAGGACCCGTGATGGTGGTAAAAACTGGGTAAAACTTACATCAGGCTCTCCGCAACCGCTCTATTCTATTGTGATTAAAGGGTCAAAAGGATGGGTAGTTGGCTATAAAGGAACCTATCTTGAGTCATATGATGGTGGACAGACCTGGAAGGTGAAAGACGATGCTTTAAAAACAAAGTTCTGGCTGCGTGAAATTTCATTCACCGGGGATATTGGATTGATCGTAGGAGCAAGAGGTACGGTCGCAAGGTCAGACACCGGCGGAAAAATCTGGGACCTGATCTCAGGGTTCAGCTATGATATGGACGAGTTCGGACTTGCTGATTTTTAAAAAGGTCTGCTTTTGCCTTTTTTACGAGGGTATCGATTATATATTACTACCATAAGGAAAAATCATAGAATGTCTCAATATTATGATCTTGTTGTCGTGGGCGGCGGAACATCAGGCCTTGAGGCGGCAAAGACAGCCGCGCAAAACGGACTGAAAGTCGCGCTTCTGGAACGGAAAAGCCATCCGGCCAAGGTGCAGCGAGCCTGTGCTCAGATGTTTTTGATGAATATGGACTCTTTCTATAATGAACGGATGTATTTTACCAAAGAACAAAAGAAATGGGTTTTTCCTTCCAATAATTTTTCAGTAAATTACAAAGGTGACTACCGCGAATTTTATGCCTGTCATTTCATGGCACCTAATGCCGAAGACCGGATCGAGATCGGTGATTATGAGGCTAACTCTGCGGGCGGCGGAACAGCGGCTGTGGTATTTGATAAGGGCGCACTTCTGGACGGGCTCTATCAGGAAGGACTGGCAGCAGGTGTTCAGTTTTTTCTTGAACGAAATGTTATTTCTGTCGCGAAGAACGGGGCCGGAGTGGAAGTAAATACTGCAGAGGGCGACAGGTTTACGGGAACGTTCTGTATTGCTGCGGATGGAATTAATTCAAGGATTGCCAGGCTTTCAGGGCTTAACAAAGACAGGAAATTTCTGTTTACCTCGGGTTCAGTAAGTTATTATGTTACCGGGGTATCTTTTGACCGTTCAGAGGTTATCTGTATGGGAAACGCCTATGATGACGGGGGGTTGGGTACGGTCCATTTTTGTATGCTGCCAAGTGTAAATCAGGAAGATGAATACTGGCTGTATATTAAGGGTGATGAAAAACTGAATTTCCTGACCCAAAAAAGCCGTTTTAAAAAATGGTTCAATAATGTTGAGATTACGCATAAGCGCTGTGCGGTTATAAATGCCTGGAGTCCCGCAAAGGAGCCGTTTAAGGACAATATTCTGTTTGTTGGTGACAGCTGCTGGTTCGCGGAAGCGGAAAACACCGGCGCACTTCTCTCCGGGCACAGGGCTGCCAATGCCGTATGCGAGGCCCTGCACAAGGGGCAGCCGGACAGGCAGGGGGTTATGGGTTACCTTGAGTGGTGGCAGAAAAACTGGCCGGAAACTCATGATTACAGAGACTTTTTGTGTTACGCGGTCTTCTTTAATATTTTCACAGAAGAGGAACTGAACTATCTTCACAGGATAATAACCGGCAAACTTTTCTGGTCCTTAAATCCGTTTAATCTGTATGGTCATATACAGCGGGGGATAAAACCGCATATGGAAAGGGTTAAAAAGGATCGTCCTGAACTGGCAAAAAAACTGGAAAAGTTCACGCCGGCACAGGCTGAACAGTTAATGAAACCGGTAACAAGATTGGGGTTCCCTGCTTACAGATAGTGGATGAATGGGGAGTGTGGAATTCGGATTGCGGAATGTAATTAATGAAGATTGTTTGAATGGGGCGTTTGGATTGCATAAAGCGTATCACAAAGCCGTTTGGTTTTTGACAGAAGGGTGATTATGGAAAAAGAACTTTTAGAATATCTGACGCTTCTTAAGGATTTTGGACGTATTTATACCCAGCGAATCATGGACGACAGTGCGGGTGTTGCAGATCTTAAACAGTCGCAGATAAAGGCAATATATGCTTTCAGGGATAATGACAGCTATTCGATGAAAGAACTGGCTGATAATTCCGGGGTGAAACTTCCTAACATGACCCTGATGATAGATGAGATGGAACGGGCAGGTATGGTAAGTCGCGTAAGGGACAAGGACGACAGGCGTAAAGTAATGGTTGGGCTCACATTAAAAGGTAAGAAAATCAGGGACCGGTTCCTTGAGAAGAGGCAGACCTTTGCAAAGGAAATGTTTATGCGGCTTGTAAAGGATGATAAGGAAGAATTGCTGTCATCCCTTGCCAGTGTGTGCAGGATTCTGGATAAAACCTTATCAGAGAAGGGGTAGGCCATGAATGTAAAATATGATCTTGTCATTGTCGGAGCAGGGCCTGCGGGTCTTATGGCTGCAAGAGCAGCCGTAAAAGAGGGTCTTAAAATTTCGATCCTGGAGAGAAAAAAAGAAATTTCCAAGATCCACCGTTCCTGCGGCGGGGTGCTTAATATTAATGAGGATACATTTGGCGAGGTTGTTAATTTTGATCAGAGTACAGGCGATCTTAAATTTGTCAATTCAGGGACAACTATCCGTTATGATGGTCCCTATCAGGACCTGTTCGGGTTTTGTCTGTACGCGCCGGGAGGGGACCGAATAGAATTCGGTGATTTTGCAGAGCTTAAAAAAGACCCTGAAAAAAACAGGCTTGGGATCGCGTTAAAAAAAGACCGTCTGCTCCAGATCATGCTTGATGAGGTAATTGCAGCCGGGGTTGAGATTTTTCCCAATACAAATGTGGTATCGGTTAGAAAAGAACAGGCAGGCGTTGTGGTGGAATGCGAGGATAACCGCACTTTTACAGGGACATTTGTTATCGCTGCCGACGGTATTAATTCCCGCCTGGCGCGGGTGATGGGCATAAATAAAGAGCGTAAGTTTTACGGAACCACCCGGGATACCTCTGTTGCGGTCAAGGGCTGTTTTTGCCCGGCGCCGGAAGGTTTTCTATTTATGACCACCAAAAAAAGCATTTTTTCAATGATCCCATTAGCGGAAGAGGGCAGTTATCATGTTTATGCGTCAACCTTTCGCCGGGAGGAAAAGCCTGCGGAGCTGCTTAACTATTTTTTAAAGGGGGATTCTCCTTTTTCCCACTGGTACAAAGATTCAGAAATCCTTGAAGAAGACAGAACCGCCTGTGTGGTTAATCTTATGAGCCCCATAAAAAAACCCTTTAAGGATAATGTTCTGTTTGTCGGTGATGCGAGTTGGCGAAGGGAAATGAGTAATGTGGGGTCTATGAATTCGGGATGGAAAGCCGGAAGATGTATTGTGTCGGCACTTAACACTGGTAACGCAAATGAAGAGGGAGTGCAGGAATATCTCAAATGGTATCAACAATATTACTTCTGTCCTCTGGGTGAAAGAAAACAGGGGGGTAGAAATTTTAATGAGTACCTGACTTATGAGGATATCGATTATCTTGTGGGTTTGTGTAAGGATATACTGCCGCCGACACTGAATATTATAAAGGCGGTGAACTTTATCGGGAAATATTATGGTGAGCTGATGACTCAGGTATATGAAGAACGTCCCGAGACTATGGACCGGATGATGGTTTTTCGTGAAAATATGGAGCCGGATCTTAAGAAGAGGATCAAGGACGGGTTTAGAAATATCTAGGTTTAGCTTGATTGTTTCTTAATAAGTTGTCAAAATTAAGAATTAATTAACGCAGCAATAACAGATAAATATTTTTAGAAAAAGGAGTTGAAAAGATGTCAGAACAATATGATGTGGTGATCGTGGGCGCAGGCCCGGCAGGACTGATGGCTGCAAAAGTAGCCGGTGAAAATGGTTTAAAGGTCGCGCTTCTTGAACGCAAAGAGAGTATTACTTCTATTCAGCGAAGCTGTGCCACAATGTTTGCCATTGAAGATGAGTCTTATTTTGGCGAGCGCATGTATTTTAATGAAGAGCAAAAAAGGCTTGTTTTTCCGGTAACCGGATTTTCAATACCTTATGAAGGGCCATACCGTAATTTTTATACCTGGAATATATACACCTCTGACGGAAAGCACTGTATAAAGCTGGGTGATTATGATGCGAATCAGGCCAAGGGAAGTGAAGGGCGCTTATCCGTGACCTACAGTAAACAGGAACTGTTGAAAGGGCTGCTTTCGGATGCCGAGGCAAACGGGGTGAATGTTTTTACCGGTATGAATGTGGTGGGGTTAAAACGCGATAACGGGGTGAATACGGTTATTACTGCTGAGGGCCGTAAGTTTTCCGGTATTTTCACCATTGCTGCTGACGGTATTAATTCACGGTTGATGAAACTTCTGGGTCTGAATAAAGAGCGTATCTTTTACGGAACGCTTCAGGGCGCGGGATATTATATGACCGGTGTTGATCCTGAATATCCGGAAGCAATTAATTTTCCCCAGCTTTTTCATAAACAAAGCGGATATCCGGTTATGATCTGGGTAGAGCCGAGTCCGTATGGTGAAGACGAGTACTGGGTGTATTCAGGAGGGCCTACTTATCCGGGGCTTAATTATAAGGATGAGCTTGACCGATGCATTAAGGACAGCCCTTTTTCAGGATGGTTTAAAAATGCTGAGATTGTGCGCGAGCATGGTCACGTGGCAAATATCTGGTCTCCTTCTCCCACACCTTTTAAAGATAATGTTTTGATCACCGGAGATGCCGGCTGGACCATTGAGGCAGAGTGTACCGGGTCCATGATGTCGGGACTCAAAGCCGCCCATGCCATCTCTGAAGCGATGCGTGATAATAAGCCGAACAAGGAAGGCGTGAAGAACTATATTTCGTGGTGGGAAGAACATTTTCCGGGTTCCATGGATTACAAGGAGTTTTTAACTGTGTTAAGCGGCGGTCTGGTGGGTGAGGATGCGACAACATACCTTCATAAACTCGTTGACGAGGTCCTGCCCTGTTCACTGAATCCGTATAATCTGTTTAATAATGTGAACGCTGCCATTATGAAAAAGATGCCTCAGCTCCAGAAAGAAAGACCGGACATTATCGCTAAAATGCAGGTTTTAGGCGGAATGCCTGTTGAAGAGCAGATGAAGGGTATTATAAAATCAGGGTTCCCTAATTAATTAACGTAACGGGTGTTTTGAATGACAACATATGATGTGATTATCGTGGGTGCCGGTCCGGCTGGATTGCTGGCTGCCCGGTCAGCAGGCCGGGCGGGCTTAAAAACCGTTTTGATTGAAAGAAAAACGGATATTACCCGCCTTGACCGGATGTGCGGGCAGACCCTGGTTTCAGCCAATGACTACTATTTTAATGATCTGGTTAACTATAACCAGGCAGGGAAACGGATCGGATTTTTAAATAACGGTTTCTCCTTTAATTATGACGGCCCGATTAAGAACTGTATGGCGTGGCAGATATTTTCACCCAAGGGAAATCGTCTGCCTTTCGGGTTACCTGAGGAAACATCAAAAAGGGGTGATAATGGTGCGGTGGGTCTTGCCTATGATAAAGAGATTATGCTTTCCTGTCTATTAAAAGAAGTGAAAGAGTCCGGGGTAGAGGTGGTTGAAGGTATAGATGTTACTTCAATTGAACAGAGTACGGACAGTGTGACAGTAACTGGGAATGACAGATCTTTTGCCGGCAGTTATGTTATTGCCGCAGACGGTACGAATTCCAGGATTGCACGCCTTGCCGGGTTTAATAAGGACAGGACCTTTTACTGTTATCTTTTAAGCAGGGGCTTCCGCATGCAGAATCTTAAACTGCCTGCAGATGATATCCTGATTTCAAGTATCTGCTTTGATACAATTGCTCCGGGATACATGTTTATATTTCCCCGGCCTTACGCGGGCGAGGCAAATGTTGCCTTTCTTACCCTTGACCCCAGGGTAGACCTTTCGCTGGTTAAAGATTACTTCATGAAACAAAACCCGTATTATGCGGAATGGTTTAAGGGGGCAAAAGTGATTAAAGAGTCAGCTTCTGCTCAGTATGTTTTTGAGCCGGTTCATGATCCGTATAAAAACAGAATACTGCTTGCCGGAGATACGGGTTCCTGCCAGGAACTGGAGAACACCGGAGCGATGATAAGCGGCTGGAAAGCCGGAAATGCTGTTGCTGCTGCGGTGAAGGAGGACGCTGTGGGCATAGGCTCTCAGGGCATTTCTGACTATGTGAAGTGGTGGCAGGAGGTTTATGTGAACGGTTACAGGCATGAAGATTATATTATGAATTTCGCATTACCCTATGTGATTGACCAGGGAGCGGATTTTGATTATATCTGCAGTCTGGCGAAAGAACCGCTTCCCCCCTGCTGGAATCCTTACGCGGCTATCAGTCATCTAGGACAGTTTATACAGAGCATTATCCCGACTATTCAAAAAGAAAGGCCGGATATAATGCCGAAACTGGCAAAGATGTCACAGCCCATGCTTGAGGTTCTTAAGGAGACAACAAGGGCGTGTGAGCCAATTAAAGAACTGGAATAATTTATTAATTCTGATTTCTAAGGGAGTATGAAGATGAGAGAAAAATATGATGTTATTGTTGTTGGCGGAGGTCCTGCCGGTCTTCTTTCAGCCAAGGCACTTGGCGAAAACGGGCTTACCGTAGCAGTTATTGACCGGAAAGATGACCTGTCTGTTCTTGGCAGGACCTGCGGTCAGTCTCTTCTTCCTCCCAATGAGTACTTTTTTGGAAATCTGTTTCATTATAATGAGGCTGGTAAAAAATTCTGTTTCCCGGATGTAGGGCTTACGGTTCCTTATACCGGTAAGGTGAAAAATCTTTATACCTGGAACATGTTCTCTCCAGGAATGAAAAAGATACAGTTCGGGGGCGGCGATAATGCCGGACCAGCTCCTATAGCCCTGTCATATGATAAAGAGGTAATGCTTAAGTGCATGTTAGATGACATAAAAAACGAACAGGTCGATATTTTTCCTCAAACCGAATTTACAGACATGGTGTTTCAGGGGGACAGTGTTGCAGTACAGGCCGGCGATAAAACTTTTTGCGGCAGCTATGTTATTGCTGCTGACGGGACCAATTCACGGGTGGTTGAAAAGCTTGGATATAATACCAATCGCACCCGGATCGCAAATTTATATGTCAAGTCCTGCTTTGTCAAAGGGTTTAACCCTCCTGCAGGAGATGCTATTATTACCGGTATTCATTTTTTTGAAAAAAAACCTGTTTATGTTTTTCTGCTGCCCAGACCCGAAGGAAATGACTGGAACTTTCTGGTGCTGACATTTGAGTCTTCAGTTGACCTCGATGCTGCCATGGATTCCATAATGACAGATTCCGGGTTTGCCCCCTGGTTTAAAGGGGCTGAGAAGGGCCGTGAATTTGCAGCAGTGGAAGCTATCTATTCGCCGGTTATAAAACCTTTCAGGAACAATGTCCTGATAACAGGTGATGCCGGGTCGTGTCAGGAGCTCGAGTGCCTCGGTGCCATGATTACCGGCTGGAAAGCAGGTCTTGCCATGGCCGGTGCTTTAAAGGAGCAGCAGCTGCAGGTGATGCCCAAAGCAATAGCAGGCTATGAAGACTGGTGGCTGAATACTTATATTAAGCAGTATGATCACCAGGATTACTTGTCGGTTTTTGGTATAGCCTACATTTTTTCAAAAGCTGATGTTGTTGATTATATGTTCGGTTTGATGGATGAGCTTTTCCCTCCGACTTTCAACCCTTACACTGCGGTAAAACTGCTGGGGCAGAGAATGCAGGGGCTTTTTCCGAAGATTATGTCAGAGCGCCCTGATGTATTTCAGCAGCTTGCCGGCAATATGTCGGTCTTTCCTTCAGATCTTCTGGCAAAAACAATTACATCGACTTAAAAGAGATCGAATTTAACTCTGAGGTGAAGGATTAATGCGGCTTAATATTTCGAATATCAAATTATTATATATTATAATAAATATGCAGGTTAATTTAATATGAGCAGTCAACACCGTGAGCAAAAAGATGCTGACCGGGAACGTGAAAAAAAAGAGGGGCGGCCCGAGGTTGTAGACAGTATTGTAAAAGCTTATAACCGGATATCCCAGGGTATTAACCCGTCTTTTCTGGCAAAAATGAGTCTGACAATAGCCCAGATGAAGGCGCTTTTTTTGTTTGAGGATAATAAGAAATTTTCAATGAGTGAGCTTAGTTCTCTCTATTCTGTATCCGTCTCAACAATGACAAGCATGGTTGACCGCCTTTTCCAGAACGGTATGCTTAAGCGTGAACAGGATGAAAATGACAGGCGAATTGTACTTGTGAGTTTGACTGCAAAGGGAAGAAAAGTTTTAACAAAGCTTGTTGATGCCAGGAGAGAGGTCTTGGAAAGTTTTTTATACACACTTGACGAAGACGAGGTGAAACGCTTTGACCGGGCAATGAATGACGCTGCTTATTTTCTTGGCAGGGCAAGGGAGAATATCCGGACGGGTCGTTAATACGGAATGACGAGTACGGAGTAAGCTTAATCAAGATTAATTGAATGGGGCGTGTTGTAGTGAAACGGAGATTGCGCTGAAGCAAAACGAAGACGGTGCAGGAAAAATATTTAATTAATGTGTTTTGGAGGAACAGATATGGGTGGTAAAAAGATTTTCACAATGAAATCGGTCTTTTACACAGTGATTTCACTGGTGTGGATTTTTGGTCTTACGGCCATAGGTCATATTGCTATGGTTTTAATTGAGAAGTATAACCCGGCTTACAAGTTTACTTTCGGCTGGCAGATGGCGATTGCCGGATTTGTTATTATTTATATGACACGTTGGATGAAGACAGACGGATGGCAGAGTTTCTGGGGAATGCTTGGCGGCCTTGCACTGTGGTTTGCTTTTGAATACAGCCTGATGTACGGAGGAGAACGTCTGGGGGTCTGCTATACCTGGAACGGAAGCTATCCTGAATACCGCCTGATGAAATGGACCTTCATGCCGTTGCTTATGGTTTTTACTTACCTTCTGTATCAGGAAAGTGTGCGCTGCAACCTTATTTTCTTTTTGCGAAGGACGTTTAACCTGATGCGCACCAAGGCTATTGCCACCGGGAAAATAGGCAACTATGGTCCGCGTACTGCTTTTGAATATATTATGATAACCTGGACCTTCTATGTGCTTTTGATGATAGCATATGATCCGGAGCTGTTCGGCCCCTATTCATGGTTTACCTACATGCTGTTTTTTGCCTCTTTTTCTATCTTTTTTTACCTGTGCTACAAGCTCCTTGGATACGGCAGGTTTGGTGCCAACCTGAGGTATGCCATTCCAACAGTTACTGTCCTGTGGAATGATGTTGAGATTCTTGCAAAGTGGGGTATGCTTAAAGAGCCCTGGGTGCATATTAACTGGCCGATTATGTCAGTTATTATAGGGGGTTTTGTCGTCTCAACCTATCTTATTGTAAGAGATCTTCGTGGTAAAAAACAGGAGGAGATCGAGTCAGCTGATGTCGTATAAAACTTTTACAGGAGATAAACCTGTTTATTACTATTACAAGGAGGCTACTATGAAATATCGGAAACTTATACTCGCATTAATAATAAGCCTGGTTTTTACGGGTGCTGCCCAGGCAGAGGGTAATAATGAGAAAACCGGAAAACAAAAGCATGCTGAAAAAATAAAAAAAATGGAGGAGACCTTCTGGGCTGCTTCAAAAGAAGGAAAGACTATAAAGGGTGTATTTATTGAGGGCAACTCATTGTTTAACGGTACTAATGAGCCTCAGAAAAAACCGTTCGGAGAGCCTTATACTAAAGATGAACTTTATGCGGCCAGGCAAAGTGCTGAAAGAAACAGCAAAATAATGTTCCTTTCAGAAGACGGTACTTTGTATTTTCCATGCCCTGAAAAAGGTGAAAGGGTTACCCAGAGTGAGCAGGCACACCGTATTCCGCGGGTCATGACTGAAGAGCAGAAAAAGAAGGGGCTTTTTACCTGGTCTACCCCTCCGCCGCTTCTCGGGCGGAAGGTGGAAATATATGGTATAACTTATCCCGGCTATGCCGGGGTAAAGGGGATTCATATTAAATCTATTTTTTTTGAAGGCGAGTATATCGTAGGGAAAAACTAGAAATATTGATGACTTTTTACGAAGAAATCAAATATTGACAGGAGGATATCAATGGCTGTAATTAATACGGATGTATGTGTGATCTGCGGAGGGTGTATTGATCTTTGTCCCACCATTGCCATCAGGATGATTGACGACAAGGTTAATATTGATGCGGAAAAGTGTGTGGACTGCGGAATCTGTGTTAAGGTCTGTCCGGTCAATGCGCCTTTTGTTCCTGACAAAGATGCTGATGAATGAGAAACTAAAACAGGTAACTTAATAATATACACATTGGAGGAGGTATGACAGAACAAATAACAACCATTAATGATTTTGCAGTGCTTCTCAAAGAAGCGGTTGATGAAAAGCGTGTTATAACTGATCCTGATATTCTTGAAGGTTTCAGTCATGATACCAGCCTGTGCACAGCAAGAAAGCCCGATATTGTGGTGAAGGCGCTTTCAACGAAAGAAGTATCGGAAACGGTTAAGCTGGCAAATGAACATGGCATTCCGGTTACACCTCGAAGTTCTAAAGTCGGGTTTTACGGCGCGGGAATCCCTGAACAGGGCGGAATTGTGATTGATATGAGCGGGATGAAAAAGATCCGCAAAGTCGATGTGAGAAACAGATGGATCATGTTTGAAGCAGGGGTAACCTATGGTGAGCTTCAGGCTGAATTAAAAAGTCATGGTATGCGGATACTGAACCCGCTTTTACCCCATAGTGACAAATCTGTTATTTCAAGTACGCTGGAGCGTGAGCCGAAACTTACCGCGAAGCATCATCTGGATGAGACCATATTTACCATGGAGATGGTGATGCCCACCGGTGATATTTTTCATACCGGTTCTATGTCCATATCGCCTGATGCGCCCGAAAAAATATCAGATGAACTTCCCTGTGACCTGTGCAATTTTCATGGGCCGGGTCTTGACTGGTTCAGGCTTGTGCCGGGAAGTCTTGGCAGTTTCGGAATTGTTACGGTGATGAACGCAAAAATCGATCTGATCCCAAAGAATCAGAAGGTCGTTTATTTTGGGTTTGATTCTCTGGATGACTGTGTTGAGCCGGTTTACCGTGCATTACGCAAGCTTATTGGAGATGAGTGTTTTATACTGAACAGCCGTTATCTGGCAACAGCCCTGGCATCAGATGCTTCCGAGATAAACCGGATAAGCAAAACCCTGCCAAACTATATCGTCGCCCTTAATGTGACTGCCGGCGAGTGGTTTCCTGAAGACAAGATGTCTTATCAGGATGAGGCGATCAAAGAGCTCTCGCGGATGTTTATGATACAGCCGATGGAAGCCATTCCGGGCGTGCCAGAAATTGAAAAGGTGATTAACCATATGCTTTATCAGCCCTGTGATGAAGGAGACTACTGGAAATCAAGGGCCAAAGGTGCTTCTACAGAGGTTTTCTTTCTTACCCAGCTCCAGCGTGCACCTGAATTTCTAAAGGTGATTAAGAAAGCAGCAGCGGCAAATAATTTTTCAGCGGATGATATCGGTCTTTATCTACAGCCCTAAACAGAATGGCCGGGCATTTCACATGGAGGCAAGTTTTCCTTATGATCCTGAAAATCCTGTTGAAAAGAAACAGGCTGCGGATGTATTTATGGCTGCGAGTGAAGCTCTTTTAAACAAAGGCGCCTTCTTTTACCGGCTTTACGGACCATGGGTGGATATGGTTTATTCCAGGACCGGCAATTTGCAGGAGACTTTGAAAAGGATCAAAAAATCACTTGATCCGAAGAATATCTTAAGTCCGGGTAAGCTCGGTTTCTAATTATAATTAAAACAGTGTCAACTGAATCTTTACTTCAGAGAAAGGAAAAACCATGGCACTTGAAAAAATTGAATACGATGCAACACATTGCCAGAGATGTTCTACCTGTAAATGGTCACATTTGTGGGAGGTTAAAAGTCACAGGTTCGCCAGAAACTGTCCCTCACTTGTTTATGGAAAGTTTGACAGTTATGCGGCTCAAGCAAAAACGATATTGTAACAGTCTGTTAAATGGTGAATCAGCTGGGAGGAAAACAAGGACACCCTGCTTGAGGTGATTTACCGCTGTCCGGTATGTGCGGCATGTGATACCAGCTGTAAAAGAGTGATGGACCTTGATATTATTGGCGTGCTTGATGCATTGAGGGAAGAGGCATGTGAGAAAGGGTTACGGCCCCCTGCCTGCCCATAAAGAGTTTATTCAAAGCATCACAAATTATGACAATGTCTGGAAACAGCCGCGAAGCCGCCGTGCAGGGTGGGCGAAAAAAATGGATGTTAAGGACCTGTCAAAGGGGAATGAAAAGGCAGAGGTCCTGTATTATGTGGGCTGTACCTATGCATATAAACCCGGAATGGACTCGGTTCCGAAAAACACTGCCATGATCATGAAACAGGCGGGAGTTGATTTTGGAATCCTGGGAGCCAAAGAGGTCTGCTGCGGAGGGATTGCTGATAATATCGGTGATAAAAAAAGCTTTGAAGAGATCGCAAAAAAGAACCTTGAGCTCTTCGAAAAAACAGGAGCAAAGCTTATTGTGACCAACTGTCCCGGGCTGCTTTATGACCTTTTCTGAAAAATATGCAAAGATGCAGAAAATAAACACGGGTGATCTGCCTTATAAAGTGATGCACTCAACCCAGTTTATTGAGCAGCTTATAAATGAAGGTAAGATCAAGTTCAGTAAAAGTATTGATATGCAGGTCACCTGGCATGATCCCATGTCACCTTGGACGCCGCGGTGAGCCCGTATACCCACTGGGAAGGCAAACGGGTAAAGTTTGGATTAACCGAACCGCCCCGGGTGATGAACCGTGGGGGTAGATGGAATTTATGAAGCGCCAAGAAATATTTTAAAGGCTATACCCAGGCCTTAAACTTGTTGAGATGGAACGTATTAAGGACTATTCCTGGTGCTGCGGCAGTGGCGGCGGAGCAAAGTCAGCATATCCTGATTTTGCTTTGGCAACAGCCAAGGAGCGTATTGAAGAAGCCGAGGCCACAGGCTCTGGAACCATTGTAACTTCCTGTCCATGGTGTGAATCCAACCTGATTGACGGGATTGACGGGATTGACTCAAACATGAAGGTTGAGGATATCCTTGATCTGGTTGTGAAGGCAATGGATTGATAAGGTGAATAGAGAAGTTTAAAATTTAAAATAAAAAAGCTTATTAGCTTATAAACAGGAGGTAATTATGGCATTTACTGAAGTCGCATATAAAGCATTGCAGGATGTTGTGGGCGATGAAAATGTAACCAATGATCCGGCGCTGTGTCAGGCATATTCACGTGTTCAGTGGTTGCCGGGCGGGGTTTTGCAGCGTGAAAAATGCGGTCTTAATATGAGGCCCACATGTGTTGTTATGCCCGGATCAACAGAAGAGGTCCAGTCAATTGTAAAGATTGCCAATCGTTATTCTTTTCCTTTTATTCCCCGCGGTTCAGGCTTTACTTTTCAGGCCTTTCCCACTCAGGCAGGAACTGTTGTGATTGATCCCAAGAGGATGGACAGGATAATTGAGCTGAATGAAAAAGATATGTACGCGGTGATCGAGCCCTACGTGAGTTTTGTGGGGCTCCAGTCAGAGGCCATGAAGTACGGTCTGTATACGCCCACGCCACTGGCTGGAAGCCAGGTGTCCTGTCTGGCCAATTATTCATGGCATGGCGCTTACGGAAACAGCTGGATAACCGGGATCGGTGCCCAGAATTTGCTGGGGTTTGAGCTGGTGCTTCCGGACGGTGAGATCGTCCGGTCAGGGTCAATGGCCTGTCCGGGTGCGGGTGATTTTTGGAATGACGGTCCCCAGGGCCTGATCTTCGGGGGTTTCTGCGGGGCGGTATGTTCGGCCATGCCGGCGGAATCGGTGTGGTAACTAAAATATCCTGTAAACTGTGGCAGTGGGCCGGGGCCCTGAGGTGTTTCCCACCGAAGGTAACGCAAATATGAAATTTTCAGGGATCTTTGGGTGAAAACTGGCGATGGTACATGATCAAAGTTTCCACAATTCAAATATCCTGAAGAAGAGGCAAAAGGAACTTAAGGCGTCTGCAGAGCTGTTTTATGAAATGGGAAAAGCGCAGATCGCGGAAGTGGCCACCCATCTTGCGCAGCAGTTTCTGTACACCTATTCATCCGTGACAAAGCAGGATTTGCATGACAATATTAAAAATGATGTTTTCCCTCACAGCTACTGTGTGGTGGGGTCTTCACGCAAAGACCTCCCCAGTCACAGCTGGATTACGAGGAGAAAGTATTAAAGGCGATTGTTAAAAAGGTTGGGGAGCTGTCTTTGTCGAGGAAGACGAGCCTGCTTATCAGACCTGGATAAAACGCGCGGCGAATGAATGGATCCGCTTTGGTAATGCGCAGCGTCTGGCCCGACCGTCAGATAATTTCAGTATTGGTTCATCCAATGTTGACTCAATTGATTCGATTGTTTATGAGATAAGCGAGTCAAACGAGGTCGGTAGACAGGCCCTGAAAGAGGATGGACTGGGGAAGGATTTTGTGCAGCCCTTAAGTGTGAACGGCGGTTGGATCAGCCCTCAGGAATACGGATATTGGTGTCTGCATACCACGGACGTGTTTCCGGAACAGGCGGTTGACCAGTGCAATCAGGCCATGGAGATCATTGGGAAAGTTGCCAAGAGCCAGTTCGCGAGAAATTCTGCTGCCAAGGCCATTCATCTTCTGGGGACCGGCCTATGACATGTTCGGGCCCATGGTAAGCAATATCCATCATTATGTAAAGGCAATAAAACGGGAATTTGATCCGAATAATGTTTCAAATCCCGGGTTATGCAACAACACCGGATGTGATGCCTGAAGATGAATGGAAAAAGATGATGGGAATTTTATAAAAAGGAAAAAATAATGAAAATTGAAATAAAAAAATGTTCAGGGATGCGGGGGATGCATCAATCTTTGTCCGGTATCAGCAATTTATTTCAGAGATGACCGTGCGGTTATTGATGTGGCAGTCTGCACCGAATGCGGTACCTGTATTCCGATATGCGGCCGCGGCGCGCCGCAGGAATAATCGGAATTCGGAATGTTTATAATGAAGATTAATTGAAATGCGGATTCTAAAATGACACATATAAATAATATGGTTTCAAAAATATAAACAGGAGTATTGGTTATGCAAAAAACGTATGATGTTATTGTGGTTGGGGCAG
>PVMK01122332.1_pt1 | contig 23934 bp, 23 predicted proteins | sample 1853481 | NCBI WGS metagenome assembly PVMK01 (sample SAMN08533507, study PRJNA380276) | Marine sediment metagenome, whole genome shotgun sequencing project. | reverse complement strand
CAGGATCAAGATCGAAGTAGGGAAAGCGGTCTGCTTCCTTCCCTGATAATGTTTCCAAAAACCGCTGTTTCTGGTCCACCGAACATCCTCCTTGTTGATAACTTCCCTACTTTGATGCCATCTCTCTCATTGCGTTTTCTTCGGGCAAAAATTACATATACCTTTCGGAGCAAAAAAAAATCAATCAAATAACCATCATCTGGCAGTGGTTTCTGATCCCAGGTAATATAAGAAAGTCGGCCCGAGGAGGCTGCCGGCGGCCATGCAGAGAAATCCCATGCCCCAGGCAAAGAGATTGCCGCCGAAAATGTCGAGAACCACTCCGATGGCGAGAGGGCTGAGAAAGGCTGCACCGAAACCAAGGGTTGAATGAACCGCCAGGGTAGTGCCTCGCAAACCCGCCGGCGCTGCTGACACGGCTCCGGCTGTTAATGAAGCTGAATCACCGGTGACTGTTATTCCGTAAAGAATCACCAGAAACACAACCAGCAAATATGGGAGGGTCGCGGTGAAGCCGAGTGTTGCTCCAAGCGCGGCCGATCCCATCATCACGATTGTCACCACCCTCCTGCGGCCGAATTTTCGGGACAGTTCGTTGCCACCGATACTGGACGGTAATCCGATTAAGTTGGACAGAAACGCGATCTGGGTGGGGCTCCATGTAAAAACACCGGCCGGCTGCATTCGGATGCTGAAGGCCAGAAATGCTACTATCCAGGAGCGGAAGGAAAAAAGCTCCCACATGTGGGCGGTATAACCCAGTATATAGGCCATGGCCGGCCGTGATCTCAGAACAACTTTGAAATCCGAAAAAAGGCTTCCCCTGCCTCTTTTACGCACCTTCCCGGGGGGAACATACAGCAAGACAATCGCCAGGGAGACAGCGGTGCTGACGGCTGACGCAGCAAAGGCCCAGCGCCACCCGGCAATAGCATTAATCTCACCGGAAAGAAGATACGACAGACTTGCCCCGATACTGAAGCTGGCGGTGTAAAAAGAAACAAAACGGGACTGAGAGTCGCCTTCCGTGTTGTCACTGACCACCTTGAGCCCGGCATATAGATTGCGGCCAGGCTGATGCCGGCCAGAAACCGCAATGCCAGTGCCGACCAGAATCCCACGCGCTAAGAGCGCATAGCCGATGGCCGCGACGACACCGAAGATTGCACCGCATGCCCATGATCTTCCGGGCATCGATACGATCAGTTATGCGGCCAACAGCGGTACCAGGACCATATATCCGGCGTAGTAGGCGGCGCTGATCCACCCGGCCGCGGTGTGGCTTAACTGCCATTCGTCCTGGAAGGTGGGCAATAAAGCGGAAAAATTGGCAATCGAAGCCATACCAAAGATTTCCGCCAGACAGACCAAAAAGGTTAGCTGATAGGCTATGGTTTGTGTCATGGGATACCCTTTAATGGGGGAGCCTCAACGCCGATTATATTTGACAATTCTTATTAGAAGCTAATGGACCAAAGGGCGGTATTTTGCAGAAGTGATTGATTGCCCTGGATTCCCGCGTTCGCGGGAATGACGAAAAGGGGTCATTGACTTTTTACGGGTGTGTCATATTTGCTCCTTCAAATACTTCATCCTGTTGGCGGATCGGACCATTCTGCCGTTATAGGTTTTAACTATCCATCCGGACTCAACAAAGCGGACTTCGGATACCGAAACATACAATTCATGAAATACGCGACGACGTAATTCACGACCGATATTCCCTCTTTCTTCTTTGGGGGTACCGGACGTCAGTTCGCAGACCATAACAATTTTTTCAGTTCCGGTGCTTGTATCATCGATTCCAAAAGCAACCGCTCTGCTGGGCCTAATACCGGAAACTGAATTTGCTACGGTTTCCAGATCCTCAGGATGAATGTTTTGACCCGCCTTTAATAATCAGATCTTTCTTGCGACCGCATACATAAAGATGTCCCTTTAGCGAGATAGCCGATATCACCCGTATAATACCAACCGTCCTGCATTACATTGGCCGTCAGTTCGGGATTCTGGTGATAACCGCTGAATAGAAATCCTGTCCGGATGGCAATCTCACCCACTGATCTCTCAGGCAGGTGGTTTCTGCTTGAATCGACAATAGCCACATCCGCACCGTCCAGCGGCAATCCGCAGCTTACGACAGGGATAGACCCTTTTTGGTTCGAATCGGCAGGCACGGCCCTTCTTTCATCATAAAGCGACCGTACATCTACCCAGTCAACCGAGCATTTATCCTGCATTTTAGTTACGGTAGCTGCCAGGGTGTTTTCAGCCATGCCGTAGCCCGGTTTGATGGCTGTGGCCGCTAATCCGTAAGATTTAAAAAAATCAAAAAAAACCTTTATGCTGTCATAAAGAATCGGTTCACCGCCGAGGCCTACAAACCGTAAGCTGCTGAGATCCAATTCTTTCAGGTTCTGATCTTTCACGCTTCGCAGGGTGTGATTCAAACCAAAATTGGGGAAAATGCAGTGTGTGCCCCCATGTCTTTGGATCGCCTCTAACAGGGCTTTAGGGTTGTGGACCCATTTGAAGGGAGACATCAGGACTAAAGGAACACCGATGGTCAGAGGAAGAACAATGCCTGAAAAAAGACCTAGATCGTGGTAGAGGGGCGGCCAGTTAACAATTACATCTTGCGGACGTATATCTAAGGGCCACTGTATAAGATTGGATAAAATTCAAAATAGCTCGATGCGAAAGCCTTACTCCCTTTTTGTCGCCCGGTAGAACCACTGGTGTATTGAATGTAGGCAGTCTGTTCCCCGCAGAAGCATAATCCTTGGGCATTGATAAATCCATATTGCCGGGCCGGGTTAGAATTTCAATTGCACTTATTGCCTGACAGTCTAAATCTCTTAGGGAACCACCGAGTTCAATCTGCAGCTCCGGTAAGGCTATTACACCCCGGGCACCCGGAGTTTTCGACAAGACTGCAGATCTGTTCTTTGAATTTATCCCGGTTAGGCACTTGCTCCGGATAATGGGAAATGACCGGGATAGCCCCGGCATAGAGGACCCCCCAGAAAGCCGCTACAAGCTCGGGTGAGTGGTTAAGACAAATAATAACAATATCCTGTTTTTTAATACCATTGGACTGCAGTATCCGGGCACAGGAACTTGCTTTACTATGCAATTGACCGTAAGAAATTTTTTCTTCAGAATCATCATCGGAAATGAGAGTTATCGCAATCCGGTCTGGATGTTCCAGCGTTTTTTTTACAAAAACCTCTACAATCGATTTACAGGAATTAAGCATGGCGAGATCCATCTAAGCATTTCTGAACAAGGATGGAGATATCTTGAATTTTGCTTCCATTATAAATTATGTTACCTTTCTCATCCATGGACAATTCACCATATGATGAAATTTTGCGGGCAAATGACTTTTCAATCATAAAAAAAACGGCGCCGGGCGGTACTATACCGGGTTTGCCAAAAATCTGTGGACAACCTATATCACAAACACCACCAAGAATTTGTTCCGCATCCCCCCGGCTGATATGATCCAGTGCAGTTTGTAAACCGGCCAATCCGGTCGGATGCTGTTCGGTGAGGACATAATTGGTTCCCGTAAGTCCGAACCGGATCGCGGCCTCTCCGAGGTAACTGTTGGCCAGGGTATATGAAAACAGGGCCGGACTGGCATTGGCCCCTCTGTCAGGGATTACCGTCTTATAATAGTCGACATCGGTCTCGAGACACCCATATACTGTGGATGCGACGATGCCGATATTGCGTTCGCGGGTCCACTCAGACAGACCCGCATCTATCAGCGCAAAAGCAATACCCGTTAATCCCAGCCGGGAATATTTATCCATGCGTCTGAAATTCGGATAAGGCTTTTTAAACATGTCTGATGGATTAATTCCGGGCAGCGGTCCCCACGGCATGGTGAAACTTTCATGATCTCTGCCGCATCCCATGCTTGCCGCGGTTACCCATCCGATTCCTGTAATATGAACACCCAAGATCGAATTATCTCCCTAAGACAAGGGCGGCATTAACACCGCCGAATCCCGAATTGGTGGTTAAAAGATAGTCCCCGGAAAACGCCTGCGATTCAGACCTGACCTGACCTTCGGCGCCTTTTTCCGGATTTGTAAACCCGACCGTCAGGGGAATCATCTGGTTCGAAAGAGCTTTTAAACCCAGGGCGACCTCGATGGCCCCGGCCGCTCCCAGGGTATGTCCGATGGCGCCTTTTATGGAATACATAGGCACCTTGCGTTCACCAAACACCTGCCGGAAAGCGTTGAGTTCCATTAAGTCATTATAAACTGTACCGGTTCCATGGGCACTGATGGCAGTAATGTGTTCCGGTTTTCTTTTCGCTGTCTTCAGGGCTTGATCAACGGCCTGAACCAGACCTCGACCACTCTTGGCTGGTGCCGTAATATGAGTGGCATCGTTGGAAGTACCCCAACCAAGCAGGGAGCCCAGCCGGTTCCGATTTTCCCGGCGTGCCCGATCGGCATTCATCAACAGTAATGCCGCTGCTCCCTCTCCGAGCGACAGACCCTTGCGATCGCGGTCAAAAGGTCGGCAGGGAAATGGTGACAATGCCTTTAATGCGGAAAAACCCGAAAAGTGATATTCCGTGATCAGGTCTGCACAACAGACCAGCACGACCTCGGCTCTGCCTGATTCAATCAGCGCAGCGCCATGGGCGACGGCAATGGTAGATGAGGCACAGGAGGCGCTGATACAAATACCGTTGAAGATCAGACCGAGTTTGGGGCCGACGATATTCGCTATGGAAGACAGCAATACATCCTGAAAATTGGCCTGCCCGCCTCTACAAAATGACTCCAGGTTATCGGCGCCCGCCTTTATGGTCGCGGTAATCAGGGCGGAATCAGACGGCACCGATCCCAGCTCAAGCAAAAGGCGGTCGAGTAAATGCTCAAGCATGGAACGGTTGTTGGCAGCTTCTAAATCATCAATATGGGCTGCAATTTTTGCCTTGTAGAAGTCCTGATCCACCGGAAAGCGCGTGATCGGCCGGATGGCGGTTTCATTCGCCATGAGTCCCTGCCACAATGACTCCAGGTTGTTTCCCAGTCCTGTAATCACAGCGGCATCGGTAACGACGACCCGGTTAGAATCCTTATTTTTCAGGTTGTCAACACTCACATCGAAATGATCCTCTACGCACTGGTAATATGGCCATAGCAAAACCCCGTGGAATTTCAGACGGGGTTTTTTAATAAATAATCAAGTTGTAATAAATGGAATGTGCAGTCGTAATTATTCTACCAAGAATTTCTTGTGCGTCAGTTTCTTATAAAATGCCCATAATGCAGCCTCTGATTTATAATAAGGGATTTTATCTCACTGATCGGCATATTTTCTCTTATCACATACCGGTACATCCCGGCACCTGTGATGTTGCCTATAAACAGCACTCCAAGCAGTCGGTCACTGTCCGGGCTGAAAACCACCTTGCGGTACGTTGATCCGGTGGCACGAACATGCACTTCATAATCAGTATTCTTAGTATGCACAATACCCATTGAGACAAAGGGTTCATCCGCAATCTGGGTGGCATTCATGATGCCAAAGGTGCCAGAATAGGCAGTCTTTCTGCCTGTCATGTTATAGCCGGCACACCTTCCCCATCTCTACAGCGTTTGTCCACAAACCAGTCATTATCCTTTCTCCTGTTACAGGATCAAAGGTGACCGCCACATCGCCTGCAGCGTAGGTGTCCGGCGTGTTGCAGGCTGTATACCTGTTCACAACGATACCCTGGTCTATTATTATCTCACTACCGGATAAAAAATCGACATTGGGCCTTACCCCTTTGCCGATACAGATCATCTGACAGGGCATCTCGGATCCGTCATCAAGGCTAACTCCCGTAACACCGCTTTTGTCGGACAGGATACCTGTTGCGCTGCACCCGGTTTTTATTTTCAAACCGCCCCTGTCCAATGCATTACGGATCAGCAAGGCATCATCAGGCTCCATAAGCTGTGAAAGCACTTCCGGAGAGTAAACAACCAAAGTGACTTTTACGCCCCTCTCCAAAAGAGCAAATGCTGCTTTGAGATTAAGCAGACCGCCCCCGATCATTACGGCATGATCTGTCACACTCACCCTTTCGGCCATGGCCTTAGCGTCGGCCAGCGTACGAAGCGCAAAGACACCATTTGCATCGGCCCCTTTAATCTCCGGCGGAAGGTAGGGACGGCTTCCGGTTGCAAACAGCAGCTTGTCATAGGATACATTTTCCCGGCCGTTTATGCTTACCGTCCTTTCAGCGACATTCACAGAATCAACCCTTGAATTTACATGGATATCAATACCGGATCCTTTATAAGGCCCGTTACCCGACAGCTGCATATCTCCGGCACTCTTTTGCCCGGTCACCATATAGGGTATCAATGGCCTGAAATACGGCATATCCGGTTCTTCTGACAGCACTGTAATAATACCGTTTGGGTCCTGTTCCGTAATGGCCTGTGCGGCCGCCATCCCGGCTGCGCTGCCTCCAATTATTACGTAGTTGGCTTTGTCGACTGCCATTTTAATCCCCTTCTCCGGCGAGCATTTCACCGGCAACATCTTTTCGTGCATCATGTGAAAAGGAATCAACAGTCTGGTAGACCAGCGCCTCTGTGGGGCATGAACTCACACAGGCCGGTGTTTCTCTGTCCGGGCATCGGTCGCAACGATAAGCCTTGTGCTCCTCTAAGTGCCGGCCGATAACGCCGTAAGGGCAGACCATCACGCAGGTCCAGCATCCTATACATTTATCACTGTCGGTAATCACAACCCCCTCGTCATCCCGGCTTATGGCGCCGCTGATACATGCATGCATGCAGGGAGCATCTTCACAGTGCCGGCATACAATAGGCACTTTTCCGTCTGGATCTACCCATTCCACATAGACGCGGCTCTTGGGTATTGGTCTTTCCGAAATCGCACCATATAAATTCTTGCTTTCAGAATGTTCCACTGCGCATGCAATCTCGCAGGTTTTGCATGCGGTACATCTGCTCATTACAACAAATATTTCTTTTGGCTGAGACATGGCTAACTCCTTGTTTCCATTTTATACTTGTTGGACTTGTAAAAAAGCCAGAAATCGCATCAAAGACCGAGACCTTTGCGGCGTTCATCAATAGCCGCCAAAAGTTTGTCAGCCGACGATTCAGGATCAAGATCCACGATAAAATATCCGCCGGTCAAATCCTTTACCTTGTCCGTGAGAATCTCTGTAACCGCAGGGCTCCCGAGGACCGGCAGCATAACACCAACGTGCGTGGGAAGACCGGCAGCCACGGCATATGTCCCAATGGAAACTGCCTTTTCCGATACGGCCTCGGCAGCCGAAGCAACCACGGGCAGTTTGTCGGTGTCAACACCGAGATAGTTAGCGACAGCTACTGTGAGCGCTACAGCCCTTGAATTGTCAACACATGAACCCAGATGCAATACAGGAGGAAGCGGCCCATTCAGCCCGTTTGCCTCACCTATGGCCGTAAGAACAGCTTTCAAACCCTCCCCGCATAGTTTCTCTACATTTGCAGGATCCATGAACCCATGTCTCATCAACGCACCGGCACCGCACCCTGTGGCAACAACGAGTACATTTTCCTTTAGAAGTTTCTCCGCCATTATCTTAAAGTTTTTATCCTGGGGCACCTTGACATTATTACATCCGGCAAACAGACATATCCCTCTGATGTTACCGCTTTTTATATTATCAACAAGGGGCTTTAGCGGGTCCTCCGCGTCCAGTTTGGAAAGAGCGGCCACAATAGATTCAACCGAAAATCCTGCAATGACGGTATTCTCAATATCAGGGATATCAACCGGTTTACCTTTTCTGCGACCAAAGACCTCTATGGCCACCCGTATGACTTCCTTTGCCTTTTCAACCGCCGCCTCTTCCTTAAATTCTATATGTTCTGCTCCGGTAATTTTGCAAAGATCCATCGTGGTAATAAGTTTTGTTCCCATGCATTCGGCAACCGTAGCCAATGACGGCATAATGCATTGATAGTCAACAACCATGGCATCGACGGCACCTGTCAGCATGACCATCTCCTGGCTTACCGAATGTGTACACGAAGGTATGCCATGACGTTCCATGAGTTCGCTTCCGGTACAGCATACGCCCACAATATTAATTCCAGCAGCGCCGGCGTCAACGGCCTCCTTTTTCATGTCATCTGCAACGGCAACGATTATTTCTGAAAGGACCGGATTATGCCCGTGCAATGCGATATTGACCATATCTTGTTTCAGGGTTCCCATATTGGCTTTCGATACCACGGGGGTGGGTGTTCCGAACATGATATCAGCGAGGTCGGTACCCATGTAGCATCCTGCCAGATCAGCCACACTACATCTGATTCCGGCAATTAGCAGATTGACGGCATCCGCATCGACACCGTACAGTGTCCTGTGCATAATTTCAGAAACCTCGTGGTCAATACCTTTCGGGACTGCACCCAGATCCGAAAGCACTTTTACACGGCCCGGCGTCACAACGGTAGTGGCCCATAAAACAGGGGTTTCTTTTTCATGAAAATCCGCCAGGGCCGCCGCTGCAACATCCTTTGCGATCTCCATATCTTCCCTTCCTTCCACGGGAATTCCAAGACGCCCGGCAACGGCCTTGAGCTTGTCACTATCCTTAATAGAATAGTCCTTGGCTTCTCCTTTGGCCATCTTCATCATAGTGTGTGCAAGATGCTTGGCATGTCCCGAATGGGCGGCTGTTCCTGCAGCTATGGCCCTATCCAGCCCCCTGGCCACCATAACGTCTGCAGTGGCTCCGCATATTCCTGTTCTTGGCTCTTCCCCAAAAGGGTTTATCCTGCAAGGGCCCTGGAGACAGTGACGGCAGCAAAGCCCTGTATCGCCATAACCGCACTGAGGGGTCATGGCTTCATACCTGTCCCAGACCGTGACAATTCCTTCTTTATCAGCCTTTGAAATCATTTGCTGGACAGCGGGATCGATACTCTTTTCTTGAACATTCATTTCATCTGACATAAGCCCTCCTAATAGTTAGTAGTTTTCATTTAATTTTTTGCCGAAAGGTAAGAAACGCCTGGGTATAGATTCTAAAACTTTTCAAAAACACCGCATAGCGGCCGTAGATGCTGTTTTTCAGGAGTCTGTCTGAAGTATTAGAACTCGCCAATTAAATATGTAGAACCAGGCTCTGGGATCGGCCGGCTATATCTCGGTTGCGGTTCAGTTTAGTGAAGGTGGGTTCTAATAGAGGCCTGTCCGATTCATGAGATTATTTTACATAACACACCGGAATAATACAAGAGGGAATATTCAACTAATTTAAAGGCAATAAAATTTCATTATGGTCATAGGTTTCTTGCCTTGTAGCACCCGAAATCCATCACCATCATCGCTTTTCTTCGCCCTCACTGTTATTTTCATCCGAGATTTCATTGTACCTTTTCGCCTGCTGGTCAGCTATCTTTTCGATATCTTTTTTCAGTTTATGGTACTGCTTGACTTCTTGGTTCCCAGTGACCTTATCTACTACTTTTTCACCGCTATCGCACCCTTCGAGCATGAAAATACCGACCATCATAAGCAACAAAGCCATAGAAAAACCACGTAAATTCAAATGCTTCATGTTTTCAGTCCTCCCCAGATCATAGTTAGGGCTAAGGAAAGTGTGAGGCCTCTGGGCGTCCGGAAAATTTCAAAATTCAGCGTGTATCTAAGAAAATGCTATTGCCTTGGGTACCGGAAGAACAATAAACTCCGCTCCATGTCTTCAGAGTAACGGGGTTTTTGGGCAATTGTAGAGCAAGGGCGGGTGTTTTGCAGCAACTTTAATATTCCGACGGCATTTCCTTGAGCTGCGCCAATGAGAAGACAGGGCCGTCCTTGCACACGTACTGATCCCCGATATTGCAGCGGCCACAGATGCCGATGCCGCACTTCATTCGCATTTCGAGAGAGAGAATAATCCGTTCTGGGGGGAATCCGAGTTTTTCCAGTACCGGCTGTGTGAACTTGATCATGATAGGCGGGCCGCACACGATGGCAATGGCGTTATCCGCGCTGGTGATCTTTTCTTCGGTTATGGTGGGTACGAAGCCGGTGTTATATTTCCAGTCAGGGTCATCCGTACCGTCAACCGTGATATGCATGTTGATGTCATCCCGCTGCTCCCACTGGGCTAATTCATCCTTATAAAGTAGCATGCCAGGGGTTCTGGCGCCGTACACCACGGTGATATCCTTGAATTTGGAGCGATTGACAGGATCTATCATATAAATGATGCTGGATCTCAATGTGGTAAAGGCAAATCCACCCCCTACGATTACCACATTTTTTCCTTCCATTTCCTTCCACGGGTACCAGTTGCCGAGAGGCCCGCGGATTCCCATCACGTCCCCTTCCTTCATGTTGTGAAGATAAGTGGTGACAACTCCCGTCTTATTTACAGTGAAAGTGACGAACCCCTTCTCTGTGGGCGAAGACGCTATCCCGATGGGGATCTCTCCTTTTCCCGCTATGGACAGCTCTGCAAACTGCCCGGGTGTGTAGGCGAATTTTTCCTCATCCTCCGGGTTCAGGAAGGTAAATCTGAAGGTCTTCAGGTTCCTGTCCTCGGTTTCGGTGATAATCTTATCTATTTGAACGGGATAGGGTAAATACGGATTTTCCAATGGAGCTATCCTCCTTCTTAAGTGATCTAAAGTGCCTAAAGTGAACTAAAGTGACTAAAATTATGGTAAAGGCCAAGGCTTGTATGCTTTTCCAGCCGTTAGTGGGATCAAATGTGGGAAACGGAAAAACTGAAAAAGTGGAGTTATGCGAACTTTTCTTAAAATAAAGCCACCAAGTTCCTTAACTTTAGTCACTTCAAACTTTAGTCACTTTAGTCACTTCTTTTCGTAATTATTCATCAACTTACAAACTTCACGTATATCAATGTTGACCGGGCAGTATCTAACACAGCGACCGCATCCGGAGCATTGAACGCCGTTGTCATATTTGTCCACATAGTACTTCAGTTTGTGCATGAAACGCTGGCGCACACGCTGAAACTTGTTGTCTCTCGGGTTATGACCTGAGCCGTGAAGGGTAAAGAGCGGGGACATGCAGGAGTCCCAGTTCCTGATTCTGTCTCCATCCTTCCCTGAGACCTCATCCTGTATATCAAAACACCAGCAGGTGGGGCAGAGAAAGGTGCATGTGCCGCAATTGAGACAGGCGAAGGCTATTTCTTCCCAAAAGGGGGCATTGAACAGATCGTTTGTCACCTTTTCCTTTAACTTATCCATGGGTATGGACGCGGTGATTTTTTCGGATGCGGATACAGCAAGATCGTCAGCATTTTTCAATGCCTGATCATCAGCAGGACTCCCCCCGGCCATTTTACCCAAAAGCGCCTCACCCTTGTCGGTCAACCCCTTAACGAGAAAGGTCTCCCCCATATCAAAGAGAAGGGCATCAAGCCCCTCTTGGTTGAAAGGCCCCCCTCCCACCCCTGCGCAGAAGCACGTGGAACATGGCTCATTGCAGCCAAGACCCACTAAGGTGGTCGATTCAAAATGCTGTACCCACCAGGGATCGCGATACTCGGGATTGTCGAAGTTGCGTTTCACGATTTGAAAGGCCTGGACGTCACAGGGCCGTATCCCCACAACTGCCTTAGGTGAGTAATCCTTGGGAGATTCCTTTACGATATTTGCTTCAGAATCAACCCTATCAAGGGCGTATTCGAACATACGTTCCGATTGGGGGTAGACCATTGATTTGGGAGACAGCCTGCTGTTCTGGTAATCAAAATCGGGGATTTTTCCCTTATCAAAGGCCATGAAGTTGTGAAAGTCTCCATCTTTCACTGGAACAAATAGCCCGTAGGTTTCTCTCAGGGCTTCGAGCCTCCCCAGCCACTCTTCCTTGGAGAATATCTTGTCTGTCATCAGGCGTTTCCTCTTTTAGGCCCTTAGTACCTTCTCACTTAGTTTTCTGTCACAAAAAAACAAGAAAATAATTAAATGGTATCAGTTATCAGTTGTCAGTTATCAGTTATCAGTAAAAGCATATGGAGACCTCTTCCATACTTCCAAATCCTCAAATTTCAAAATAACCTCCAGTGCTGACAACTGACAACTGATAACTGACTCCTACAATTTCATCTTTGGGTTGCGGGTATCCCGCTTTAGACACTTTAGACACTTACCGTATAAAATCATTATAGTCATCGGGTTTGTAAACATCCAACGGCGGTCGTTGATCCAATGTCAAACCCGCTTCCCATGAAAAAAGATCCTGGCAGTCTTTGTTGAGCTTCTTTGTAAACTGCCGCATGGAAATACTCATGGGACAGACCCGTTCACAGGCGCCGCAGTCTGTGCACCGGCCTGCACAATGATAGGCCCTCAGAAAATGAAAGGTCATGGTATCTGTTGGATCGTTACTCTTCCCTACCCACTGGGGTGTTGATTCATCCACAAAACATGTGGGGCAGTAACATAAAGGACAGGAATTTCTACAGGCATAACAGCGGATACAGCGGGATATCAACCGGGTGAAAAAGGCCTGCTTTTTCGCCGGATCCATCTCTTCTATTTTTTTCACATCTTTAAAGGGATCTACCCCAGTCTGCTCTTCCACTGGATTGCCTAATATCTCATCATGAAGGACAGGATTGCGATGCGTGCAGGTGGCGCAATTGCCTTGCAGGAATTTTTCTTTCTCAAAGGTCTCCTCAAAATCGGCGCCCTTCACCGAGAATTTACCCTCGTTCTCTTGAATATTCAATATCTCTTTATACTTGACTGCACGCATGACGGCCCGGTGATCGATCATTCCCTCACATGGAATTCCCACAATATAGAGCTGTTCCCGCTTGACCTGGTTTTCGATGATATGGGTAACGATGTTCCGGGAATTACAGCCGTTGGCCACAATGCCGATCCTATCGGTCCGTTTGGTCAGATAATTACACAGGTTCAAGCCACAAAAGCTATCCCAGTAAAGCTGATCCACTTTGTCCGGGTCGGTGACGAGGATTGGTTCATTCATCATGGGTACGGTCCCCTTTCTATATCCGATGAAGGTATCAACCCTGTTTTCTTTGAAGAGTTTTAATGCTGTCTCCTTGATCTTTTCAGCGTACTTGAGCATCATGCCACCTCAGCTCTCTTTTTGATAAAATATTTGGCCGGGCCCAGGGTCTTTACCTCCTCTGCCACGGTCTTGGCTACGTCAACAAACTTGGTTGCCTCTGCCGAAGATATCCAGGAAAAATTAAGTCTGCCCGGCTCGATACCGATATGTTCCAAAAGACCTTTCAAAAGCGCAAATTTTCTTCTTGCATAATAATTACCTTCCAGGTAATGGCAGTCACCCGGGTGTCACCCGGATACCCAGACACCATCAGCCCCGTGACGGAAGGCGGCAAGCACAAACTTGGGACTTACCCTGGCAGAGCAGGGAACCCGGATGATTCTGAAGTTCGGCGGGTATTGAAAACGGCTTACGCCTGCCAGGTCGGCAGCACCGTAGCTGCACCAGTTGCAAAGAAACGTCGTTATTCTTGCTTCCCAGTCATTCATTTCATATCTCCTATTAATTAGTGCCCATCCACCCATTAATGAAACATGTACACTACATAGTTTCCAATTCAGAAATGAGCAATTTTTCGTAAGGTCAAGGAACTCAAGGGATTATGCGGAGGCGTATCCCGCTCTCAGCGGGACCGCACAAATAATCCCGCAGATTGACGCAGAGATTGCGGAAAAGGGCCATTTCTGGATGGAAACTAACTGTTATTCGGCAAGAGTTACTCTTCCCGCCCATTGCCCCGCTAAAAATGCGAGATTCTAAAACTTGGTATGTAGATCGTCAACCTAAATTTTAGAGATACCCCTGTATCAAGGAGAAAAACTGAATTAATATCATCAGATACCCTATCAATCGAAATCTTGAACCACAGGAAGCAAGCCTGTGTCAATACCCGCATAGGAGGATCACCCACTTTCTTATTGACATTTAGGATTAATAATCTGTATACAATTTTGTCTAAACAAAATTGAGCATATAGGCCTATATGACCACTTTACTTCAGATTAGGAGGTTGAAAGCGTTATGGATTTGTTTCTGTTTGTTGAGGGGCCACTCTTATGGATAGCTTTCCTGGTTTTTATCATAGGGAGCATAATAAGGGTATCCATGTTTGTTTTTGTCTCTACCAAGAAAGACAAAATCATTTATCAACATTTTAGCTGGAAATATCTTTTTTCTACTATTGTTCGCTGGTTGTTGCCTCTAAACAAAGCTATCCCCAAGAACCCCATATTCACGATTCTGGCATATATCTTCCATCTCTGTCTTATTGTTGTGCCCATATGGTACGCCGGTCATATTACCTTGTGGGAGGAGTCGCGGTTTGAATGGTCCTGGACCGCCATGCCCGATGAACTGGCCGATTGGATGACCCTTATTTTCTTAGGCATCGCTATCTTTTTCTTGCTGAGAAGGATTTTCTCAGCCGATATACGTTTAATATCCACCTTCTCAGATTATTTCCTCCTCATTATAACCGCCTTACCTTTTTTGACCGGATATTTTCTCACGAATGGGACTTTGGACAGCATCACATTCTTCAGTGATAATATTCAGCTTATTCATATGCTTTCGGGTGAGTTGATGCTCATCTTGATCCCCTTTACCAAGCTCTCACACTATATCCTCTTTTTCTTTTCCAGGGGAGCTTCCGGTATCGAATTTGGCCGCAGGGGATATTCCATTTAATATTTTGAGAATACTTGAATCTTAAGGAGTCTGATTATGAGCGAAGAGATAAAGCCAATTGAGATTGTTGACTTTTTGAAGCCGAGGGTCGGCGCCAGGTTTAAGATGTGGCTCGGTATCTGCGCACATTGCGGGCTGTGCGCAAACACCTGCCACTATTATACTGCCAATGAGAAGGATCCCAAAATGATTCCTTCTTATAAGATAAGGTTCTTAAAAGAAATACTCAAGAAAAAGGGAAACGTGAACAAAGACTATCTTCAGAAGGTCTATGAAACGGTCTATTACGAATGTAATATGTGCCGGCGCTGCACCCTTTATTGTCCTTTTGGTATTGATATCGCGTTGATGATATCCCTGCTGAGGGCGTTGCTGTTTTCCCAGGGAATGGCACCTGAGGGCCTCGTAAAGGCCATTGAAAACTACAAGGAGTTTGGTAATCAGATGGCGGTTACGGAGGAAGATTGGGTTGAAACAATAAAATGGTGCGAGGAGGAGATGGCTGAAGAGCTGGTAGGTCTCAAGATCCCCATCGATAAGAAGGGCGCAAAGATATTGTATACTGTTAACGCCAGGGAGCCCATGTTCTATCCTCAGGACATGATGGAAGTGGCCAAAATATTTTATGTTGCAGGTGAAGATTATACGTATTGCAGTAAGCCGGGCTGGGATGATACCAATCTGTCCATGTTCTGCGGTGACCTGAAGACGTCCAAGATGATCGTTGAAAACACCTTTAAACGGGCCAAAGAGCTGGAGGTCCAACAGGTAGCGATTACCGAATGAGGCCACGCCTATCGAGCGCTTCGGTTCGAAGCGCCCACCTGGTTAGGTTATACCCCTGAGCAGGAAGTGATTCACTCGGTTGAACTGTTCCACGACTACATACGGGATGGACGTATAAAGATTAAAGAAAAGATCAAAGAGCCAACGACGGTTCAAGACCCCTGCAACGTGGTTCGAAGCGGGGGGTTGGCCGAGAAAAACCAACGTTTGGCACAATACCTTTCCGAAGATTTCAGACCCATGAAATACCAGGGGAATTATAACTATTGCTGCGCTGGTGGCGGCGGTGCAATGCCCATAGGCGGTGAGATGAAGAAGCATCGCCTCAAAGGGGGCAAGGTCAAGGCGGAACAGATCCGTGAAACCGGAGCCAAGATTGTCTTCGTTCCCTGCCACAACTGCATTGATCAGATAAGAGACCTCTCAAAAGAATACGACCTTGGAATTAAGGCCATTCACTTCAAAGAGGCTATCACTGAATGTATGGAGATCCCTGAGGAAATGATACCGAAGGATGATGAATCATAAAGAGCTTCGGTTCGTACTCGATAGAAAATGATTGGCCGAATGGCACCAATGGAAAATGAGGACGAGAACATTCGGGAAAAACTCCCCCCAACTATGAGACGGAGCCATTAGCTTCTGCTATCAATCAGATGTCTAACAGGATATTTGAAAATCAGGAAGAGCTTAGTAAACAACGGGAAGAGTATAAAAACCTCTTTGAGCTTGCCCCCTGTTATATCACGGTTCAAGACAGGGACTTGAAGCTCATAAAATTTAATCGAGAGTTCGCCCAAGAATTTAATCCCCAAATTGGGGATTACTGCTATCATGCCTATAAAGGTCGCTCAGAGAGGTGTGAAATATGCCCGGTCTTAAAGACCTTTGAAGACGGGAAATCCCATTACAGTGAAGAGGAGGGTATTAACAAAGACGGCACCAGGTCTTTCTGGATGGTGAGGACAGCATCCATAAGAGATGCACAGGGTAACATCACGGCGGCCATGGAGATGTGCCTCGATGTGACTCAGATGAAATTCCTGGAAGATGAGGCAAGGAAGTCTGAAGAAAAATACAGGATGATTTTTGACACAATCCCGAATCCAGTGTTTGTCTTAGACAAAGGTTCTCTGGAAATAATGGACTGTAACGACAATGTAACGGCCGTCTACGGGTTCAGCAAGGACACAATATTGAACACCTCTTTCCTCAATCTTTTTGAGGAAGATGAGCGCCAGGCATATGAAGATAAAATGACCAGCGTTAACGTCCTGAACCAGGCCAGACAGATTCGAAAAGACGGTCATATTATTTATGTAAACATAAGAATCTCTTCAACAGGATATCGGGGTCAGGAGGTCCTGCTTGTCACAACCAGTGATATTACTGAAAGGTTAATGGCTGAACAACAACTTATACAGGCGGGTAAAATGGCCACTCTGGGGGAGATGGCGACCGGTGTGGCCCATGAGTTGAACCAACCTCTTTCAGTAATTAAAACGGCAAGCAGTTTTATTACTAAGAAGGTTGGAAAAGGCGAGCCCATTGAAGATGACATCCTGGGAACACTGACAGAAGAGATTGACAATCAGGTAGACCGGGCCTCCAAAATCATAACCCATATGAGGGAATTTGGACGTAAGTCAGAAGTGGGGAAAGAGGAGGTTCAGGTAAATGACGTAATAAAACGATCTCTTGAAATTTTCATCCAGCAGTTAAAACTTAGGGAAATAGAGGTGGTCCTGGATTTACAGGAGGATCTGCCCACTATTATGGCCGATTCCAACAGGTTGGAGCAGGTTTTAATCAATCTGCTCATCAACGCCAGGGATGCGGTTGAAGAACGATGGAAAGACACTGATCGCAAAGGTGCTGCCAAGAAAATATTTCTAAGAACAAGACTTGAGGGGTGTAAGATCATCATTGAGGTGGAGGATACGGGGACAGGCATTCCTGAATCTATCTTAGATAAAATCTTCGAACCCTTCTTTACAACAAAGAAGGTGGGAATAGGTACAGGGTTAGGCCTTTCCATAAGTTACGGGATTATTCAGGCGTATCACGGAATCATTCGTGTGGAAACCAAAGAAAAAGAAGGGACGACGTTTATCATTCAGTTCCCCGTTCCCAATAATGGTTGAAAACGAAAAAATTCTTTTAGTTGATGACGAGGAGGGCATAAGGAAGGTTCTCGGTATATCCTTGGCGGATAGCGGATATAAAGTAATGACGGCAGCAAACGGCGAGGAGGCCATAGACCTGTTTGAGAAGATGGATCCTCCAATTGTCCTTACTGATATCAAGATGCCGGGGATGGACGGCATTCAGCTCTTGAAGAGGATAAAGGAAGATAGCCCGGATACGGAAGTCATAATGATCACGGGTCACGGGGACATGGACCTGGCCATTCAAAGTCTTAAGTTCGGTGCGGTTGATTTTGTTACCAAACCGATAAATGATGATGTTTTGGAAATTGCCCTGAAAAGAGCCAAAGAAAGGATATTTCTCAAGGCCAAACTGAAAGAATATACCGAGAATCTGGAACGGCTCGTACAGGAGAAAACCCAAAAGCTGGTGAATGCGGAGCGATTAGCCGCTGTGGGCCAAACCGTGGCCGGACTGGCCCATGCCATAAAAAATGTTACTGGTGGTCTGACAGGGGGTGTATTTGTCTTAGAGAAGGGGATAGAACTCGACAACGAGAAATATCTTTCCGAGGGCTGGGAAATGGTCAAGGCGAATGTGGGCAGAGTGAAGAATTTGGCCCTGGACCTTCTCAATTTTTCAAAAGAACTGGCACCTGACTACCAGCTCTGCGACCCGAACCAGCCAGTCAGGGAGATCTTTGACCTGATGCTTCCCAGGGCCAGTGAATACGGTGTGATCCTCGAGAAGGACTTAAGTGAGGGTATACCCGAAGTATGGCTCGATCCTGAGGGCATACACCGCTGCCTCCTGAACCTGGCAACCAACGCCATAGACGCCTGCACGGATATTTCGCGCCCCCACGAACAGGGCAAGGTTGTCCTGCGGTCCGTGAAAACCGAGAGTTGTGCTGTGGAATACCAGGTGGTGGATAATGGGTGTGGGATGGACCGAGAGACTGAGACAAAGATATTTCACGGCTTTTTTAGTACTAAAGGGAGCCGTGGAACCGGCTTGGGCCTGATGATCACCAAAAAAATCATAGATGAGCATGGAGGATTTATTGGGTGTGAATCTGAGAGAGGAAAGGGCACGAGGTTTATCATCAGGCTACCTGAGAAGGATAATCCCTCTGAGGTGAAGGCCATCTAATCGATTGAGTGTCATTTTTCTTAGGGCTCGCGCAAAAATAAGTTTCCAGAATTGGCGCCCAGATTTAGGTTAGATTTGGCTGCGCCGATTGAGCAAAACCAAAGAAATAGTCGGACTATTTCGAGGATTTTGCGATTGAGACCCGGCCAAAGATGGCCTGAAGATGGGATGCGAAAATGTGAAGTTATTTTTGCGCGAGCCCTTAACAGAAGATCCATATAACCGTAACCAAATTAAGAAGGAGCTCACAATGATAGAATACAAGAATATCCTGTTTTGTACTGATTTTTCCGAGGACGCAAACATCGCTTTCCTTCACGCCCTCGATCTGGCCAAGAAATATAATGGGAGGCTGCATATCCTTCACATTCCTCACTCCTCTTATTCCTATTGCAGGCATATAGTGGATGAGCATGTCCCCGAGGGCTCGGCAGGCGGCGAGGCGTTTTTTGACGAAGAGATAAAGAAGAGGGCTGGAGAGGCTTTAAAGGAAGAATGTGCTAAAAGGCTTGGCGATTTCAAAGACTACGTATTTGTAATCAAAAGCGGTTCCCCTGACGTGGAGATAATCCGTTATGCCAAAAAGAATGATATTGACGTGATTGTAATGGGAACCTTGGGGAAATCTGAACAGGACAGGATAGAACACGGAAGCACGGTAGCCAATGTGTCCAAATATGCGCACTGCCATGTGATTGCCATAAGAAACCCGGCCAAACAATTTACATTGCCAGGCAGTATGTATTAAGGCTGCACACCGAGGAGTGAATCAAGAAGAAATCATGCCCTTATCTATGGAGGAGTAGACAAAATGGCAAAGAGAGTCTTGGTTGTGGATGATGAATTGGATATGCGGACCTTTCTTACCACCCTGTTAGAGACAAGTGGCTATAAACCTCTTTCCGCTGCTGACGGGAAGGAAGGGATGGAGGTCGCCCGCGAAAAGAAGCCCTCTGTTATCATACTGGATGTGATGATGCCGAACGAAAGCGGCATCAGCATGTATCGGGAACTGAAAAACGATCCGGTGTTAAAAGATGTTCCCGTGGTTATGGTTTCCGCACTCTCTAAGAAGACCTTTTTCCATTCTCAAAAAGTCTTGGACGAATATGAGGGGGAAAAGATTCCGGAACCGGCAGCCTATATCGAGAAGCCGCCGGAACCAGAGGATATCTTAGAGGCGATTCAGAACTGTCTGAAATAGACTGGGCAATATCTCAATAACAGGGTTTGAAGACAACATCGAATCGTAAACATAAAAAGAAAAGCTTGATCAGAATTCACCTGGATATCTTATAAGCGAGGAAAAATATCCTGGAGAATCCAATGCACATGAAGAGATAATAACCCCGTCCTTTTCCAAAATCTTCCTCATGCACTCCCATTTTAGCAATTCTATGTAACGCCCGGAGAAACGGTTAAAAGATTATGGACAAAGAAAATTGGAAAGTACTTCTTATAGATGACGAAGAAGCAATCCGCAGGGTGGTTTCCATTGCATTGGCAGATGAAGGCTATCAAATGTTGACTGCACCGGATGGTGAAAGTGGCCTCCGGTTGTGTCAGGAAGAATCCCCCCACATTGTTATCACCGATATTCGCATGCCCGGTATGGATGGCATCGAGGTCCTCAAAGAGATTAAAAAGGATGATCCTGAGAAAGAGGTGATCGTGGTCACCGGGTTTGGGGATATGGCGCTCGCCATTCGGGCTTTGCAGGCAGACGCCTCTGATTTTGTTACCAAACCAATCGAAAATGAAGCCCTCCTGGTTGCCCTGGAAAGGGCTAAAAAGCGGTATACAAACCGGAAAGCGTTGAATGACTACACTGCCATTATTGAAGAGAGATGGATGGAAACGGCAGAGGAGCTGGCAAGGACCTTTGATTTCCAGAACAATCTGATTGAGAGTTCCATTGATGGCATTATGGGGTGTGACAGGGAAGGTAAGATAGTCACTTTCAACAGGGCCATAGAGAAGATGTTAGGTTACCCAAAAGATGAAGTCATTGGGAAGATGTCACTCAATAAATTCTATCCGGTGGGGGCTGCAGAGCAGTTCAGAGAGGAATTGCACTCTGAGTCATACGGGGGCAAAAATCGACTTTTTCTCTTTGAAACAAACCTTGTGTCTAAGAGCGGAAAGAAGATTCCCGTTCAGCTCTCTGCAACGGTCCTGCACGAAGGAGATGAAGAGATCGGTATAGTGAGCTTTTTCAGGGATCTAAGAGAGATCAGAAGGATGGAACAGCAGTTTGCTGATCAGACCCGGCTCCTTCATCAGGATAAAATGATATCCTTAGGCAGGTTATCTGCCAGTGTCGTGCACGAGATCAATAATCCCCTTGCGGGTATCCTCAATTATGTTCGGCTTATGATAAAGATCATTAAACGGGACACCCTGGAGCCTGAAAAAATCCAGAAATTTCTAAGTTATCTTAGTCTTGTGGAGAGCGAGACCAGCCGCTGCTCCAAAATCGTTTCCAACCTCCTCGCCTTCTCACGGAAGTCTGAAATGAAATTTGCTGAAATCGATATGGGTGATCTCCTGAAAAGATGTGTTATGCTGAGCCAGCACAAACTCACACTTCAGAACATTCAGATAAAGACCGAATCAGATCCGGCTGTTCCGCCCATATGGGGTGACTTTAATCAGATCCAGCAATGCATGATAAATCTCATCTTCAATGCCATCGATGCAATGCCCGAGGGTGGTATTCTTGCCATAAGCAGTTCATTTGAGGCAGGGGAAGGGATGGTGCGGATAGCGGTCGAAGATACCGGATGCGGCATTGCCGAGGAAGACATCCCGTATATCTTCGACCGTTTTTTCACTACCAAAGATGAGGGAAAAGGGATCGGACTTGGGCTTTCAACGGTTTATGAGATCATTGACCGGCATAAGGGGAGTATTGATGTCAAAAGTAAGCAAGGGGAAGGTACCACAGTCACCATCAACCTTCCTGCGGGAAAAAAGGGGTGAAAACCGGAGGCAATCCCCTATTACCACTCCTGATCCAGATCCACATCATCCCGTTCATACTGGGCATCTCTCAGTTTGTTGGCTGTTTTGATCTCTTCCTCGCTCCAGGGTTCCACAATCAGGGAATCCGCCACAAGTTCCCATAGATATTTGACCTCTACCCCCAAGCCGTATTCCTTGTCCAGGGACTTCATGATCTGATCCCGGCAGTTGTGACAGGGGGCAACTACCATCTTGGCGCCCGTGTCCTTTATCTGCTTTGCCTTTACACGGCCGTAAAAGATCCTCTCCTGTTCATAGGGCATGGCCCAGGCACCGCCACCGGCACCACAGCAGAAGTTGTTCATCTTGGTGGGGTACATCTCCACATAGTTCTCGCAGCATTGCTGGGTGATCCACCGAGGCTCCTCAAAATAGCCGTGACCAAAGGTCTTAAACCCCTTGCGACCGTAGTTGCAGGGGTCATGCATCGTGGTAAGTTCCTCATGGATGGATTTATCCAGCTTTATCCTTCCTGTCTCTATGTACTCCTTCAAAAGATCATGAACCGATATGACGTTATATTTCTCAAAGACCTCGGGAAACCAATTCTGCAGACCAAGCCTGGTCGCAAAGTAGGCGTGGCCTCATTCGGGCAATAGCAGCGTCTTACACTCCAATCGCTCCAGATGCTCCACGATCCTCCCGACAAAGATCTTCATGGACTCATCATCACCGGAAAAAAGACCCCAGTTGACCCCCTCCCAGTTCTCGGAGGGCACGGTCCAGTCCTCTTTGGCCGCATAGAAAATACGCCACCAGAACTTCATGTCATCAGGTTCCCCAAAGGGTTCCTTGGAATTGATGGTCAACAGGATATTGGCGCCCTTTTTGTCCACAGGCACATAAAACCCCGGAAACCCCTCATCCTCGTCCATCTCTTTGGCCAGATCCGCCAGAAGGAAGAGAAAATCATCCCTGGGAATCCCCAGGTTATTACCCCTCTCGAGATCCATCACCACACCCTTGTGAATGGGACCGGGCACCTTGTCCCTCTCACGAAGCCCCCTTGCCTTGCGCATCATCTTGAGGATCTCAACCCCCTGGGGACAGGCATATTCACACCGGCCGCACAGGGTACAGATCCAGGGGAATCGCGAATCAACCAGTTCCTGATCAAGCCCCAGGGCTGCCATACGTACGGCCTTCCGGGGATCCAGTCCGTCCACACCCGTGACCGGGCAGCCCCCCGCGCAGGTCCCGCAGGCAAAGCATACATCGGCCCACTCGGGAGCCACCCGCAGCTTGCTCTCTTTTCGATTTATGGTTAACGCCTCCATCTATACCTCCTCCAAAAATTTACTTAGCGATTTTATTGATTTTATTCTATTGTTGTAACCGTTTACGGGTTTAAAGGTTCAGAGGTTCAAAGGTTGTATTCTCAGCACCATTCCTCATTTTGTAAGCCTTTTGTACGGGAAAACCGACCGTTTCCACATTCCCACAAATCTGGAACATGGTATTTGGCAGTTATTTTGGCAAGACCGGCATTTTTTGCGAGGACTTCGGATCTTCAATTCTGTCCTTGTCCCTAACCCTGAACGCTGAACCCTGAACCTGTGAACGCTTACCTATTGTTTTATAATGTTATTCTTTATATGTTTAACCTCTGTTTAAAGGAATCTGCCAAGGCAAGATTGAGGTTCAGTTTTAATTCATTTTTGGAAAGACCCAACGCCAGGCCAATGAGTTGCGGAAGATAGAGCACCGGGATGGCCAAATCCTCACCCCTGGCCTTGGAAATTGCTTCCTGGAATGCCTCTAAGTTCATCTCGCACATGGGACAGACGGTAATAATGCATTCAGCCCCCTGGGCGGCCTTGAGAAGTGATCCGGTCAGTTCCATGGCCACATCCTTTTTGGTCGTCATCAAGGCGGCCCCGCAGCACTTGGCACCCATTTCCCAGGGATGTATGTCGGCCCCAAGTGCCTGTATCAGAGGTTCGAGGGATCGGGGCTGCTCTTGATCGTCATAGGTGGCGTAAGGCCTGAGTGCCTGGCATCCGTAATAAATCGCCACCCTTAGACCATCAAGGTTTTTCTTCACCAGGGGCGCAATGGCCT
>PVMK01145782.1_pt1 | contig 23937 bp, 21 predicted proteins | sample 1853481 | NCBI WGS metagenome assembly PVMK01 (sample SAMN08533507, study PRJNA380276) | Marine sediment metagenome, whole genome shotgun sequencing project. | reverse complement strand
GTCATCGTGCGTGCCAACGCCGGCAGATCTTTCATCGGCACCTGTGGATTTCGCAGAAACATATACGTTCCCAGATACAACGGTTGGTGTCTGCAACGCATCGACTCTCGTCCTAACGGTCACTAATGACGGCGGACAGGACGCGACCGGCATTGCCGTTGTTGTCACCGGCGTCACGGACCTGCTCGATTTCCAGGGAATAGAGAACTGTACATCGCTCGCCTATAACCAGAGTTGCACAATTACCGCGAGTTTCTGCCCACAAGCTCCTGGCGCACTGTCAGGGGCAGTCTCCGTCGATTATTTTGATGGTACAACTAATACAACTGAGGTGATTATCCTCCAAGGAAACGGCGTACCATAATGGAGAAATTTAACCCGCCGGGCCGAGAGGCCCGGCGGGCGTAAATTTCATGGACTACCGTCTCGAGCAGTTCCGTTTTGAGCTCCGGGAGGATCCCTCCTCTCGGAGTTTCTTCAAGCTCGGCGAGTGTCTTCGCCGCGAAGACGAGCTCGACGAGGCGGTGCACATTCTGCGTGAGGGCCTCAAGTTGCACCCCGGGTACATCGCGGCATGGGTCAGCCTCGGTCGCGCTCTGCTTGCCGGCGGCAAGAACATCGGCGCCGCGGAGGCGCTCGCCCAGGCCCTCGAGCTCGATCCCGACAACGCGGTCGCGGCCCTGTTCGCGGGTGAGGCGGCCATCGCCAACGAGGAGTGGGTCGAGGCGGTCAAGAATCTCAAGCGGGCACGCGGTCTGACGCCGCAAGACGACGCCCTCGACGAAAGGATTGCGTTCGTCGAGAACAAGCTCGCCGGTCTGGGCCTGCTCGAGAAGCCAAAGCCGAAGCCTGTGGCGAAACCGCAGCCGCCTCCTGTGCCTGTGGAGACCGGAGCCGTCGGTGAGCCCTTTGCCGTCCAGCCGGCCGGTGACACCGGCGAGTGGGAAGACGCCAACGATGTCTTTGCCTCGGGTTGGGTCGATGACGAGGACGTCGCGAGCCTGACCGCCGATAACGCTCAGGAGCCGGTGCCGGAGAAAATCGCGGCGGATGAGATCGATTTCGAGGTCATCGACGAGACTCCGGCAAATGCTTTCGGTGATGCTCTTCCCGAGCCCGAGCCCGTGCCCGAGCCCGTGCCCGAGCCCGAAACGGAGAACGAGCCCGAGGACTTCCCCCTTCCAACCATGACCCTCGCCCGCCTCGCCGTCGAACAGGGTGATCCCGAGCTGGCTGAGAAGATCCTCTACGGCGTTCTCGAGGAGGATCCCGGAAACCAGGATGCCGAGCGCCTGCTCGAGAGCCTGACCGAGGCGGTACCGCGACCGGACACCGCGAGCATTGCTCAGGACCTCCCAGCCGAGAAGGTCCTGGCGTTGCAGGAGTGGCTGGAGGCGGTTAGACTGGCTGCGGAGAGGCTGAATTCGTGAATTTCGAAGAGCCGATGCAGCGCCTGTTGGAGAACTGTCCAGGGGCGCAGGGCGCCGCCATTGTCGACCCGGACGGCATTCCGGTGGTGGTGACGCCGCGCGAGGGATCGCTCGAGACCCTCGGCGTGGAGTTGGCGACGATTCTTCGCGATTTGGCCGAGGCGGCACGGGAGTTTCAGCACGGACGTCTGGAGCAGTGCTCGATCTTTGCCGAAGATGCGATCATCATCCTGACGACGATCACCGGCGGTTACTTCCTGGTGCTGGTCATGGGTCGTGACGGTCTTGCCGGCAAGGCCCGGTTTCAGAGCCGACTCGCCGGTGCGCGCCTGTACTCCGAATTCATCTGAGGTGATACGGGACAATGTACAAATTTGAAGAGATTTGTGAGCTGATCGAGCTGGTCGGTTCGTCCGGGGTGGCGGTTGTCGAGATCGAGCACGCCGGATCCCGAGTGCGAGTCGAAGGGCGACTGCAGGCGGTTGCGGCTCCCGCGGCCCCGCAGATCCCGGCACCAGGCGAGGCCGATGCCGCACAGGCGCCCCAGTCTGCGCCCGCTGCGGCGGACATCGAATCGGCGTCTGCCGACGCCGTGTACGAGTATAAGCACGCCGTCAACTCGCCGATCGTCGGCACCTTCTATCGCGCGCCGAACTCCGATGCCGACCCCTATGTCAAGCTCGGTTACTTCGTTGAGCGGTGTCAGACCCTGTGCATCATCGAAGCCATGAAGCTGATGAACGAGATCGAGAGCGATGTCAGGGCACCATCGTCAAGGTTCTGCCGGAGAATGCACAACCGGTCGAGTACGGCGAGCAGCTCTTCGTGGTCCGTTCGTCCTGATGTTCTCCAAGGTCCTGATCGCCAATCGTGGGGAGATCGCGGTGCGGATCATCGCCGCCTGCCGCGAGTTGGATGTTTCCACGGTGGCGGTACATTCAGTGGCGGACCGCGACTGTCTCCACGTTTTGCTCGCCGATGAGTCAGTGTGCATCGGTGCGGCGGACTCGTTGGACTCCTATCTGAACGTGACCTCGGTGATGTCGGCCGCCCGAATCACCGGCGCCGACGCGATCCACCCCGGATACGGTTTCCTGGCTGAAAACGCCCACTTCGCGGAGATCGTCGGCGAGTGCGGTTTGGCGTTCATCGGACCGTCCGCCGATGCCATCAGGCTCATGGGCAACAAGTCGGAGGCCCGGCGAACGGTCGCGGCGGCCGAGGTGCCGATTCTCCCCGGCTCCGACGGCCCGCTCTCCTCGCGAGACGAAGCGGCAGAGATTGCCGGGGAGATCGGCTTTCCGGTGATTCTCAAGGCTTCCGCCGGCGGTGGGGGCCGCGGGATGCGCCTGGCTTGGGATCCGGATGAGGTCCGGCGCGCCTACGATACGGCCTGGAACGAGGCCCAGCGAGCCTTCGGCGATCCCACGCTCTACCTCGAAAAATACCTTGAAAAACCACGTCACATCGAGTTTCAGGTGCTCGCGGACTCGACGGGAAGGGTTATCCATCTTGGAGAGCGCGAGTGCTCGATTCAGCGGCGTCACCAGAAAATCATCGAGGAGGCGCCGTCCGTTGCCCTCGACCCGGAGCTGCGGGCCGAGATGGGAAAGGCGGCGGTCGCAACGACCCGTGCAGCCCGTTACCAGAATGCCGGCACGGTCGAGTTTCTGCTGGCCGAGGACGGTGGTTTCTACTTCATGGAGATGAACACCCGGATCCAGGTCGAGCATCCGGTGACCGAGCTCGTGACGGGAATCGACATCGTCAAGGAGCAGTTGCGGATTGCCGCCGGCGAAAAGATGTCGGTGCCGAAGCGCAAGAAGATCCAGGCCGTTGGCCATGCCATCGAGTTTCGAATTAACGCCGAAGACCCCGTGACCTTCGCCCCGTCGCCGGGCCGCATTACCGACCTGGCGATCCCGGGAGGTCCGGGGGTGCGGGTCGACACCCACATCTACGCCGGCTACACGATTCCACCGTTCTACGACAGCCTCATCGCCAAGCTCCTGGTTCACGGCAGGGACCGCGAGGAGGCGATCGTCCGCGGCCGCCGTGCTCTCCAAATGCTACGAATCGAGGGCGTCAAGACCACGACAGAGCTCCACCTGCGAATCCTCGACAACGACGAGTTCAACACGGGTCAGATCGATACACACTTCATGGAGCGGTTACTCGAATAGCGAAAATTTTCAATTCTCACTTCTTAATTCTCAATTCCCGTCCATCCTCCCGTTTCTCCGAAGGGTCCCGCGGTGGATGGGGAAATTCAAAATTGAGAATTCAAAATTGAGAATTCATCGTGACTGTCCTGTAGGCGAGGAAGCAACGGCTGGATCGTAAGATCTCGATGATAAAATATCTTAGAGTGCATAACATCTATCTGGTTGGATTCATGGGCGTGGGGAAGAGTTCGGTGGGCGCTGCCCTGGCGGCCCGTCTCGGCCACCGGTTCATCGACCTCGACGAGCGGCTCGGCGAGCGGTTCGGGGCGTCGATACCGGAGGTTTTCTCAGTGCACGGCGAGGGCGTCTTTCGCGCGGCCGAGACTGACGAGCTCATCCGCTGCGCCAACGAGCGGGACGTGGTGGTGGCCACCGGCGGAGGCGCGTTCTGCGACGAGGCCAATCGCGAGATCATCAGCGAATCAAAAGGTGTTTCGGTCTATCTCGATCTTCCGTGGGAAGAACTCGATCGGCGATTGGTCGCCGACAACCGCGGCCGCCCGGTGTATGACGACGCCGAGCAGGCGTGCAGCCTCTTCGAGAAGCGGCGACCCGAGTATCTTCGTGCAGATGTGGTCATCGCCCTCGAGGGATCGGAGACCCCGGACGATGTTGCGGATCACGTGTTGCGGGTCCTCCGAGAGGTGGCGCCATGCGCTATCTGATCCTGAGTGACATCCACGCCAACTGGGCGGCGCTACAGGCGGTCAGGGCCCACGTCCGTCGCAAGCGGTTCGACCGGGTCGTGTTCCTTGGGGATGCGGTGGGCTACGGCGCCTCGCCGAACCAGGTGCTAACCTGGCTTCGTTCGCTTGGACCGGCGCTGGACGTGGTGCGCGGCAACCACGACCGGGTCTGCAGCGGGCTCGACAGCGCCGAGTACTTCAACCGGTACGCGCGGCAGGCCGCGATCTGGACTTTGAACCACCTCGAGGAACGCAACCTGGAGTTTCTGAGGTCCCTTCCGGAGGGACCTTTCGGTCTGACCGACGATGTGGCGATCTGTCACGGCTCGAGCGCTGACGAGGACGCCTACGTCTTCTCCGCCCACGACGCGCAGCTGTCCTTCGCGGGCCTCCCCCACCAGCTCATCCTCTTCGGCCACACCCACGTTCCGTCTCTCTTCGTGCTCCGCGAGGACAACGGCAGGCAGACACTCAAGGTGCGGCTGCTCTCCGGACGGCGAATCGTCCTCGACCTCGATGCCGACCGGCGATACCTCATCAATCCGGGCTCGGTGGGTCAGCCGCGAGACCGCGACCCGCGTGCCGCCTACGCGATCCTCGACACCGATCAACGTCGGATCTACCTGTACCGGATCGCCTACAGCGCTTCGGTCGCCCGCCGCCGGATCCTCGGCGCCGGTCTGCCACCGGTGCTCGGCGATCGTTTACTCTACGGGGCATGACGATGAGGAGGATCACGAGACTGCTGGCGATCGTGGTGCTGGGCGCGACCTTTGTTGCCGCGCAGACACCGGTCGGTATCGGTTCGCGGCAGGTGTATCTGTACCGGGCGATAGACAGCTGGGACCTCACGTTGTCGATGGCGGTAGCGATGCTCGCCGACCCATTCCCAGCAGTTCGTGCGCACGCGGTCCAGGTTTTGGCCGCCAACATCGATGCCACGAAGCTGCCGCTGATCAGCCGTTACATGATGGATGGAGATCCCCGTGTACGTGAGCAGGCGATGCTTGCCGCCGGCAGGCTCGGCCCGCCCGGCCTCAATCTTGCGCTGCACGGTCTCAAGGACACCTCTCCGGTCGTGCGGCAGGCGGCGGCATGGGCGGCCTGCCACGGCGGCGACCGGGCCTTCGAGCCGCTCTCCAAGCTCCTCGAGGCTGAGCGAAACCGGCAGGTGCTGGTCACCCTACTCGCCAATCTCTGGCGCCTGGAAGACAGCCCGTGGCCGGCGGCAGTGGCTGCTTTTGCCGGGAGCTCCGATGTCCATCTTCGGCGGGCCGCGGCCTACTCGCTCTCTCGCACCGGCGCCGCGGCAGTCCGCGATGCCCAGCGTCGTTTGGCGGCCGACGCCGAGCCGGTGATCAGGGCCACGGCGCTGCAGGGTTTCCAGACCGGCGCCCTGGAAAAACCGGATCTCGACGCCGTCTTGGCCGCCCTAGAGGACGCGGACTGGCGGGTCCGTGCCGCGGCCTGCCGGGTGCTCTCGGTCCAGACTGAGGTTGCCGTGCCCGCCGCCTCCGCGCGGCGTGTAGTTGCGGACTTCGCTTCCAAGCACCCGCACCTCGCGGTCTCCGCTTTGGCGGCGGCCGGAACCCAGCCGGGCGTGGGCACGACCGCCGAGCTTCTCGCGGTGGTGAAGGGCGAAGACTCGTGGCTCGCGTCGGAGGCCCTGGCCGCCCTCGCAGAACGCGATATCGACCGCGCCCGCAAGGTGGTCCAGAGGTGGCTCGGCTCGCCCGAGCTGTGGCGGCGCCGGGCGGCGGCGCGGGTTGCTGTGGCCTCAGGACCGAAGATCGAGCTGCTGGCTGCCGCGGACAAGGACGCGGGCGTGCGGCTCGCCTGGTTGGGGAGCGTCGACGACGAGCAGGCACTCGTGCGGCGCGAGCAGCTTCTCGGCCTGCTTTCGACTGATCCCGACCCGGCGGTTCGCTCGCAGGTGCTGTCGCTGCTGCGCGACGCCGGTGCGGCGCCGGGGGTCGAAGAGCTTGTCGAGCTCTATGCTTCGTGGAAGGGCGACACGATGGGCGACGCCCGCGCCGAGGCCATCGTCTCGGCCCTCGCCGCGGCTGCGACCGAAGGCGAACGCGTGGGTCTCCTCGCGCTCGGTCTCGAGGACCCGAACTCGGCGGTGGTGGCGATGGTCGTCAACGGAGCCCGCGGGTTGGGCCTCGATGCCGTGCTGCCGCCCCGCGAGCCACGCCACGGTACGCGCTGGTACGAGGCCCTCGACGAATGGACGGCCGAGCCGCGCGCTCTGGATGTCATCACCGACCGCGGCACCTTCCGGATCCGCCTCGACGTCGACTCCACGCCCATCACCTCGCGCGAGATCTGGGATCTCGCGGTGGACGGCTTCTACGACGGGCTCGACTTCCACCGCGTGGTTCCCAACTTCGTGGTCCAGGGCGGCGACCCCAGGGGTGACGGCTGGGGCGGGCCGGGCTTCGCCCTGCCCGACGAGCCCTCACTCGTACCCTTCGACTCCTGGCGGGTCGGAATCGCCACCTCGGGGCCAAACACCGGCGGTTGCCAGCTCTTCATCACCCTCCTGCCTGCCGACCGCCTCACCGGCCACTACACCAACTTCGGCGAGGTGGTGTCCGGCCGCGAGGTGCTCACCGAAATACGGGTCGGCGACCGGATCCGCACCATCCGTACTGTTACAGGCGGCGAGTAGCGGAGCGGAGGGGCAGCGGGGACCACCCACCAGCATGAGTTTTAAGTTTTCAGTTTTGAGTTTTTAGTTCCCCTACATTCTCCCCTACGGGCTTCTGAGCAAGTGCGTGAAAACTAAAAACTAAAAACTAAAAACTTAAAACCATCTTGTTTCCTACTCCGGCATCAGGCTTCGGCGGGGACGCGAGTCACCAGCACCCGGGTGGCGCGACCGTCCTCGACCTCTTCGACCTCGAGGCGCAGACCGTCCCACTCGACCGCCGACCCGATAGTGGCCTCGTCTTCGAGGAGATCGGTGACCAGGCCGCCAACCGAGTCGATGTCCTCGGGTTGCTTGATGTTGCGGTGGAGAATCGACTCGAGCCGTCGGATGGAGAGATGGCCGGCTACTCGCCAGCCATTATCGATAACCTCGATGACGTTCTCCCCGCCGAGGTCGAACTCGTCCTGGATGTCGCCGACCACCAGCTCCAGGACGTCCTCCAGCGTGACGATTCCCGACAGCCCGCCGAACTCGTCGAGGACAAGCGTGATGTGCTTACCGGTTCGCCGAAAGTCCTGCAATAGATCGGGCAGGGCGCGGCTCTCGGGGACGAAGAGCGCCGACACAACGAGATCGAGCCACGGCTGATCGGGGCGCCGACGCAGCAAATGCTTGGCGTGGAGCACGCCGACGATGTCGTCGGGCGATCCGGCAACGACCGGAAACCTGCTGTGCGGGGTCGTTGTGATGAATTCTGTCAGGGTCTCGAGGTCCCAGGAGCTGTCGACGGTCACGACCATCGGCCGTGGCACCATGACCTCGCGCGCTACCGCCTTTTGAAAGCGAAGGATCGACTCGATCATCCACCGCGAGTCGCGGGGAAGGTGGGCATGGCGGTGGGCGAGCCGGAGCATGAAGACCAGATCTTCCTCGGTGACGGGGAGCTCGGGGCCCTCGCCACGGGAGAGCGCCCGCGCAAGCAACCCGAGCACCCTGTTGATCGGAGTCAGCACGAGATCGAGCACGTAGAGAATTGGTGCAACCCGGGCGGCGATCCACTCGGCATGGCGTTGCGCGAGGGTCTTGGGGGTGATCTCGCCGACGATCAAGATTCCGAGCGTCATGAGGCCCACGACCAGCGCGAGGCCACCGTCCTCAGAGAGGCGGTAGGCGATGGAGGTGGCAAGGACCGATGCGAGGACGTTGACCAGGTTGTTACCGACCAGGATGGTGATCAGGAAGTCCTGGGGCGCGTCGGCCCAGCGGTCGAGCCCGGCCCGCGTCAGGCGGCCGCTCCTCTCACGCAGGGCCTCGAGGCGGGTCACGGGCAGCGAGGTGAGGGCGGTCTCGGAACCGGAGAAGAACGCAGAGCCGAACAGGCAGAGGATCACCGCGATGATGTCAGCGTCCACTGCGTCTGCTCCCAGGTTCGTCCACCTTCTGCATCGTAGCCGGATTCTCGCCGGAGATCCACTGAAGGCCGGCAATGCTCATTTCCCATCAGGTTCACGGGCAGAGTTTTGAGTCCTTAGTTCTTAGTTTTGAGTTATCTCCCGACCATCTCGATGATCGCCTGTGCGACGCGGTCGGGCTCCTCGAGGGGGAGGAGGTGGCCGCAGCCCTCGAACACCTCGAGGCGGGCGCCTGGTATGCCGGCAGCCGCTTCCTCAGCCCAGGCGCGAAAGCCCGGCGTCTCGCGGTTGCCCGCGAGAACGAGGGCCGGAGCCTCGATCTCAGCGAGACGGTCGGGCATAGCCCATGATCGTTCGACCACGTCCCGCTCGGTGGCCAGGTACTCCGCTCCGGGGAAGTCGCGCGTGATCTTCTCCGCCGCCTCACGAATACCGGGCTTGGAAAAGGAGAACTCGAACAGAGGGTTTTCGGCCCACGGTCCGGCCATGGCCGCGGCGATGCCGTCGGTCCGCGCGACACGCGCCACCTGCATGAGGTTTTCCATAAAGGTGGGCTCGAAAGCGCGATCGGGCATCACCGGCGACATCAGCAGCAGAGATCCCAACCGACCGGCCATCGTCAGGGCCATTTCGAGCGCGATGCCGCCGCCGACCGAGTAACCCACCACGGCCGCCGAATCGACACCGGCATCGTCGAGCACAGCCGCCATGTCGGTGGCGTGGTTGATCCAGTGATACCCGGAATCGGGCCGGGAGCTGCGACCGTGCCCGCGGAGATCGGGCCGGATAACCCTGATTCCGGCCTCTCGAAGTTCCGGCATCACCGGATCCCAGATGCGCCGGTCCTGGGTGTGGCCGTGGATCAGGAGCACAGGATTGCCCGACCCTTCATCCTCGTAGTAGAGCTTCACATCGGAGTTGTTGGCTTCCGGCATCGTGCCTCCCCCTTGCAAAATTCATCTGATTGTAGACCCGTTGGATTTCAAATTTTGAATTTGCCACCCATCCTTCCCTGTGTGTCTCGATCGCCTCAGGAAACCGTAGGCGGGTCCTTCAGGGCCCGCCACCACTTGGTAACAACACCGCTCGGTTGTTCGGTCAACCTGAATCAACCGGATACGTACGTTTCGAATTTGCACCCATCCTTCCCTGTGTGTCTCGATCGCCTCAAGAAACCGTAGGCGGGTCCTTCAGGGCCCGCCGCTCGAATCTAGTCGGATACCTCAAACTCGATGCTGCCTGAAGGTTCCCGAGCGGCGGGCCGTGAACGACCCGCCTACAGCTCCAGGAAAACCTGTCACCGCTTTGCTCGCCACGCGGTGCTCTTCCAGTAGCGTCGACACACCACAATTAGCCTCGAATCAACAATAAACATTCCCTCCCCTCGGAAAGACGCGGCGGGCGCGGAAACGGAGACGGGACTGAAGTGTGGTCCGGATGGGTTACACTTTCTGGCCGTTGCCCTGTTATCGGGCGACGCTGCGGGAGGTACCGAATGGCATTGACTGAACAGATGATCCTGGAGAAGCTCCACGAGATTCACGCCCCGGGCAGCCCCATGAGCCTGGTCGAGTCCGGCGCGGTGCGTCAGCTCGAAGTGGAGGGCACATCGGTGACGATCGTCCTCGCCGTCGAGGCGCCGCAACCGTCGACTGCCGGCGAGGTCAAGGCAGCGGTCGAGGAAGCCCTGGCCGCGATGGATGAGGTCGAAACCGTCGCGGTCACGGTGCATCCCCTACTAACGACCGTCCAGCCGGGACCTGCTGCCGCACCTGAGCCGCCGCCCACGTGGGCTGACAAGATTCCCGACGTCCGCAACGTTATCGCGGTCGCATCGGGTAAGGGTGGTGTCGGCAAGTCCACGGTGTCGGCCAATCTCGCGCTTGCACTGGCTGCCCTCGGTCTCAAGGTGGGGCTCCTCGACGCCGACATCTATGGACCTTCGCAGCAAATAATGATGGGTACCACCGAAGAACCGAAGGGCGACCCCGAGGGAAAGATCCACCCCGTCGAGGCGCCGGGCGGGGTCAAGGTGATGTCCTTCGGCTTTCTCGTCGATCCCGATCAGCCGGTGATCTGGCGCGGACCGATGCTGCAAAAAGCCCTCGAACAATTTGTCGGCGACGTCCTGTGGGGGGAGCTCGACTACCTCGTGGTCGATCTGCCGCCCGGGACCGGCGACGTGGCGCTGACGCTGTGCCAGAACGTTCCCATGGCCGGGGTCGTGATCGTCACCACACCGCAGGATGTGGCCCTGGTCGATGCTCGCAAGAGCCTCCACATGTTCCGCAAGCTCGAGGTCCCGGTGCTCGGCATCGTCGAAAATATGAGCGCCTACGAGTGTCCGGAGTGCGGGCACGTCGAACATATCTTCGGTGCCGGCGGCGGCCGGCGCACTTCGGAGGAGCTCGAGACCCCCCTCCTCGGCTTGATCCCGCTTGACCCCGCCATTGTTACCGGCGGCGACAGCGGCAAACCGGTGGTGGCCGAGCGTCCCGACTCCCCCGCCGGCCGTGCTTTTACGGAGCTCGCACAGAAACTGATCAGCGCGATTCCGAGTAGTTGACGTTGACCGTGGTGGTACCGCCCTCCGAGTTCAGGATCGCCATCACGGTGCGGCCAGAATCCTCGTGGCTGCCGTTGACCATGCCGCCCTGGGTGTCGTCCTGGGAGAAGGTGTTCACGCTGACCGCATATCCCTCTCCTTCGAGCGCCGAGCGGTAGAACTCCAGCACCTTTGCCACCGGATCTGAGGTCTCGAGTTGGAAACCTCCGCTGACTGAATCAGCGGTGTTCAGGCTGTGCCGGTTTTCAGGCTCTGCTCCCGTGTACACGGGCACCCAGGCCGGGAGATTTTCGGAAACCACACCGGCCTGGTAAACCACCGAACCGTCATCAGTCGTAATGTTGACCGAACCGCTCTCCGCAATTCCGCTGGCATCCACCGTAATCTCGCCCTCGTCGGTTGTGAAGCTGAACTTACCCTTCTCGATTTCCGCGAAATTGACCGTGACAATCTCTCCGGTCTTGGTGTTGCGGACGGTGATCGTGCCCTCATCTTCGTCGGTCGACACCTCTTCGAGCTCGGGGTTGAGCTTGACGATCAGGCGCGCTGTCGCCATCGCCGGATTGTCTTCGAAATCTCCGGCCACATCCTTGACCTTGTTCGCTACAAGAAAACCGGCGACCGTCATCACAATCACCGCGAAAATAACCAACGCCCCGCAGCCGATCCCGACCCACGCCCAGACCGGAAGGCCCGTCTTTGCAGGTGCCTGCTCGCCGTTGCCCATCACAACCTCCATCTGCTGCGGCCCCGGCCGCTGCCATTTCGATGATGCGGGGAGGATACCACTGATCATTGCCGAGGAGCACCGCCATCAGGGTTGAGTTTTGAGTTCGTCGCCCCCTAACCTGCATTTCTCACCGGCTTCCGACTACGGCCGGCGATGCACCACACCCAGCGGTGTTTTCTCGCCTCGGGGTGCTCGACGTACTGTCAAGTACGACTCCGCGCCCCTCAACTCCAAAACCCCACTGGGCACGGCACCTCGCCGACATCGCCACGAAAGCTGGTGAGAAATGCAGGCTAACCCGCACTTCTCACCGGGTGTCTACTACGGTCGGCGAATCGCTGCGTCCCGCCGTGTGTTGTCTCAAATCGTGCTCCTCGACGTAGCGCTACTACGACTGCGTCGCCCGATTCGCGACAACCCCAGCGGATACTTGCGCTTCGCCGTCCTCGCTACGAAACCCGGTGAGAAGAGCGGGCTCGTCACGTGACGGTGTTCCGAAACTCAAAACTCAAAACTGAGAACTCAAAACTGGCCTCAGGAAATCTTTCAGCCCAGCTCCGAGCGAAGCGCCTCGGCAATGCTGTTTGCGAGGGCTTGGATCTCGTCTGCGTCTTCACCCTCGATCATCACCCGCGCCAGAGGCTCGGTGCCCGAGTAGCGCAGGAGGATGCGGCCCCTGTTATCGAGGGCCTCGTGGGCATGGGCCAGCTCTTTCGAGACCTGTGGCAGATCCTCGAAAGGCAGCTTTCTCTCCACGGTCACGTTGATCAGGATCTGCGGCAATCTCTCGAGATTGGACAGCGCGGAAACCGGGACTCCACGGTCGGCTACGATCGCGAGCAGGTGTGAGCCGGTCAAGAGGCCATCCCCGGAAACGCCGTAGTGTGAGCAGATAATGTGACCGGACTGCTCTCCGCCGAGGGCGGCGCCGTGCTCGGTCATCGTCAACCACACTGCACGGTCGCCGACAGGACAACGGATGAGCTCCATTCCCTCCTCGCGCAGTGTGCGCTCAAGGCCGAAATTGCTCATCACTGTCGCCACCACCTGTCCGCCGGGTAGCTGAGAATTGGCGCGAAGCGTGCGGGCCCACGCCAACAAGATGTCGTCTCCATCCAGTATCGAACCGGATTCGTCGACCAGCACGGCTCGATCGGCATCGCCATCGAGGGCGAGGCCCGCGTGGGCGCCAAGATCGACCACCGTGCGTGCAAGCCTGTCCGGTGCGGTGGCGCCGCAGTCCGCGTTGATATTGTGGCCGTCCGGTTCGGAGGCGATGGCCGTGACCCGGGCGCCGAGCTGTTCGAGGAATGGGCGGACGATCTCCGATGCGGCGCCGTTGGCCGCATCCACCACGATGTGAAGCCGCGACAGCGGGTTCGGCGTCGGATGGCTCGCCACCAGCAGATCCAAATAAATTTCAGCGAGCGATGTATCGATCGCCGGCAGGCCGGGCCCGATCTGGATTGGGCTTTCCGGGATGCTCACCTCGAGTTGACGCTCCCGCTCGTCGGCCAGCTTTTCCCCGCCTGGAGCGAGGATCTTGATGCCGTTGTCGTGGGCAGGGTTGTGAGAAGCTGAGATGACAACTCCCGCCGTGCAGTTCCCTTGGCGCAGGAGGCGCGAGACAGCCGGCGTCGGCAGTACGCCCGCCCAGGTTACCTTCCCCCCTGCCGCCTGAAAGCTCGAGGCCAGCCACTCGGCGAGAGAAGCGGTGGAGACTCGGGTGTCTCCGGCGAGGAGGATGTGGGCTTCGGAGCACTCCTCGGCCAGACTGGCCGCAAGCGCAGCGCCGAGGCGGCGGATGGTGTCCTCGTCCAGCGGTGGCTCGAAAGCCCGCCCGCGTATTCCGTCGGTTCCGAAAAGGGTCTTCACTTTCCTTCCTTATTCCAGCGCCAAAAGCAGTTAGCTGTTAGCAATTAGCCGTTAGCTAATACCTAATACCTAATACCCTATCGTCAATCGGTAACATCTTCCTCCTCAGGTACTGCCTCCGGAACGATGTCCACGATGACGTGGATCGGCCCCAGACCGAGCGCCCGAAGCTGTGGGTTGGGCAGGGCTGGCTGAGCTATGGCCTCCACGGGGCCAACCGCCCCTTCGATCGAAACCGGGCTCGTTCCGACCGCCTCGAGAGCCAAGATGAGGCTCTCGGGTCCCTCGACCGTGTACTCCGAGGGCACGACACGTACCTCGCCGAGGACAAACCCGGGGGCCGGCTCGCCATCGATCAGGGGCCGGATCGGAACCAGCCGCGCAGCCTGGCGCTCCAGCTCGAGGGTGATCGCGGGCGGGTCGACGCTGACCACGTCCACCTCGGCGGGCAGCGGGATGTCGCTCGGGTTGATGGGGTACGAGTTGAGTCCTGGTCGAGCGTCCGAGAGATCGAGGAGGACTTCCGGCGGGTTGCTCGAGTCCAGGGTTCGGGTCAGGGGTCCACGGAGTTGCAGGGAGACCGTGTCCGGCACGCTCGAGGTAAGGACGAGATTGCGCGGGATGTTGACGAGCGTTAGCCGGGCCTTGACACCTCGCACCGAGATATTCTCGCTGCGCTGGGCGGCAAGGACGTACCAGAGCAAAAAGGCGGCGACTAACGCGACCAGAAACTGCATCGGGTACTTCGGTCGGAGGCTCATGCCTGTACCTCCTCGAACGAGCGCATCTGGAACAGGTGCTCGGCGAGAGCATTGCGGAGGGTCGTCTCGTCCAGGGGGCGGAGCAGCTGTCCTTCAACTGCGAGCGAGATGGTCCCCGTTTCCTCGGAAACGACAATCACCAGGGCGTCGGTTTCCTCGGTGAGCCCGATTGCTGCTCGATGGCGGGTGCCGAGCTCGGAGGAGAGCTCGTGGCTGGTGGTCAGGGGCAAAAAGCACGAGGCGGCGACGATCTGCCCTCCGCGAATGATCACCGCCCCGTCGTGAAGCGGCGTTCCCGGAATGAAGATGTTGAGCATGAGATCGTACGAGAAGCGTGCCTCGAGCGGGATTCCAGTGTCGATCCAGGCGGTGAGAGAGTCCCGGCGTTCGATGACGATCAGAGAGCCGATGCGCTTTGACGCCAGGGCTTGTGCGACCAGCGCGAGCTCGTTGATGATCACCGGCCCCTCCTCCGGCCGGCGGCCCCAGCGGAAGATCGCCGTCGAGCCGAACGCCGTCAGCATCCTGCGGATCTCCTGTTGAAAGAGGACGATGATGGCGAAAGGGAGGAAGACCAGCAGGTTCGAGAGGATGGTCGATAGGGTGATCAGCTTGAGTCCGGAAGCGGCGAGGTAGAGCCCGAGAATGATGACGATGCCCCACAGCATCTGCATCGCCCGGGTGCCTCTGAGAAGGACCAGCAGGGCATAGATGAGCAACGCGACAGTCACGATGTCGGCGATGTCAGCGATCGAGACCTGGAGGTGCGTGATTTCTCGGAGCAGTCCCAACAGCCAGCTCATGCCGTATTCCCAACGACTCGAGTCGCGATCTCGAGGAACTGTGCTGCTGCGGTGGCGTCGTGAACCCGGACCACGGCCTGCGGGAGGTCGATTGCCGGGATCAGTGCGGCGAGAGTTCCGGGAAGACGGTCTTCGATCGGGGCGCCGGTGAGCCGGCCGATGAAGCTCTTGTTCGACGGACCTATCAGCACTGGGTGGCCGATGGCGCTGAGGCTCGGCAGCGATGCCAACAACGCGAGGTTCCCGGCATCGTCCTTTCCGAACCCGATTCCCGGATCGAGCCACACCCGGTGCGGAGGAATGCCCGCCTCGACCGCAGCTCGCGCCCTCTGCCGCAGGTATTGGTGGACCTCGGCGACAACGTTTGAATACGTTGTGTCTTCCTGCATAGTGCGCGGTTCGCCGCGACGGTGCATGAGCACGATGCCGGCGCCGCGCTCGGCTACCAGCTCGAGCATGCCGGTTTCTGAGGCTGCGGTGACGTCGTTAACGAGATCGGCGCCGGCTTCCAAAGCCTCTGCTGCCACCTCCACCTTCGAGGTATCGACCGAGATGACCGACTCCGGCCACCGTCGTCGAATCTCGGTGATCACGGGGATTACCCGTCGCTTCTCCTCGGTTGCCGCGACCGGCGTTGCTCCGGGACGGGTGGACTCTCCGCCGACATCGACAATCGTTGCACCGCCCTCGATGAGATCCTCGGCATGGCGCACGGCGTCATCGAAAACGTAATCGCGGCCGCCGTCGGAGAAGGAATCGGGTGTGCAGTTGAGGATGCCCATAACGACCGGACGAGCCCGCGGCCAGAGCCGATCGAGACGCCCCGGGCGTGTGGACGCTACGGCCTTCCGATCTTGTGTCCGGGACGGTGGGTGGCAGGTTGCTCCCAATTCCTAATTCCTAACTCTCAACTCTCAACTCTCAACTCTCAACTCTCAACTCTCAACTCTCAACTCTCAACTCTCAACTCTCAACTCTCAACTCTTAACTCTCCCTGAGTGCTTCCCGTCACACCGATTCCGACGCCTCCGTATGGGTCTTCTTCTTCTGACGCTTGATGACCTCGACATCGATGTCCGAGTGCTCGGCGAGAAGATCGTATATCCGTTCACCATCGAGGACCTCGTCCTCCAGAAGAGCCAAGGCGATCGCCTCGAGAGTTTGCTGATTCTGCTCGAGCAGTACGCTCGCCCCGTTGTACGCAGTGGTTATGAACTTGCGGATCTCCTCGTCGATCTGCTTCGCGGTGGCCTCGGAGTAGTTCTGGTGCCTGGCGAACTCCTTGCCGAGGAAGATCGACTCCTCCTGCTTACCGAAAGTGAGGGGTCCCATCGTTGGGCTCATGCCCCACTCGCAGACCATCTTGCGGGCGAGCTCGGTGGCACGTTCGAAGTCGTTTCCGGCGCCCGTGGTCATGTGTTCCGGGCCAAAGATCAGCTCTTCAGCCAACCTCCCCCCCATGAGCACCTGAAGATTGGCCTCGAGGTAGGTGCGCGGGTAGGTGTAGCGGTCCTCGAGCGGCAGCTGCTGGGTGAGGCCGAGCGCCAGCCCGCGCGGGATGATCGTCACCTTGTGCAGTGGATCGGCCTCGGGAAGCAGGACGGCGACCAGCGCATGACCGGCTTCGTGGTATGCGGTCAGGCGTTTCTCCTTCTCGGACATGACGAGCGACCGGCGTTCGCTGCCCATCATCACCTTGTCCTTGGCGAACTCGAAGTCCTCCATGTCCACCTTCATCTTGTTGAAGCGCGCTGCGCGCAGGGCCGCTTCGTTGACCAGATTAGCGATATCGGCGCCCGTGAAACCCGGCGTCGATCGAGCGAGGACTGCCAGGTCGACATCCGAGGCCAGGGGAATCTCCTTGGTGTGGACCACGAAGATGCCCTCCCGGCCTCTGACGTCGGGATGGTTGACAACGATGCGGCGGTCGAAACGGCCGGGTCGAAGCAGGGCCGGGTCGAGGACGTCTGGGCGGTTGGTTGCGGAGATGAGGATCACACCCGCGTTCGACTCGAATCCGTCCATCTCGACCAGGAGCTGGTTGAGAGTCTGCTCTCGTTCATCGTGGCCGCCCCCGAGCCCCGCTCCACGGTGACGGCCGACGGCGTCGATCTCGTCGATGAAGATGATGCAGGGCGCGTTCTTCTTGCCTTGCTCGAAGAGATCCCTCACCCTTGATGCCCCCACGCCGACGAACATCTCCACGAAGTCAGAGCCCGAAATCGAATAGAACGGCACGTCCGCCTCGCCCGCTACCGCCTTGGCGAGCAGGGTCTTGCCGGTGCCCGGCGCACCCATCAGGAGGACGCCCTTCGGGATCTTGCCTCCGAGGCGCTGGAACCTCTTGGGATCCTTGAGGAATTCGATGATCTCCTCGAGCTCCTCCTTGGCTTCGTTGACCCCGGCCACGTCGGCGAAGGTCATCTTCTTTTCATCAGGGTTGAGGAGCCTCGCCTTGGATTTGCCGAACGACATTGCCTTGGTTCCACCGGCCTGCATCTGTCGGAAGAACACGAACCACAGGCCGACGAGGATCAGCAGGGGCGCCCACGACAACAACGCCGTGAGCATTCTGCCGTCGGAGGGTTTTTCGACCTTGATCTCGACCTTCTGCTCGCGCAGCGTTTGGATCAGGTCGTCATAGCCGGGATTGTAGGTATGGAGGTCGTAGCGCGGGCTGGCGGCCGTTCTATCGCCGGCCCCCGAAGAGCCGATGAATATCTCTTCGCCCTTGATCAGTACCATTTCAATCTGGCCGTCGTCTGCCCGGTCGAGAAACTCGGAAAAGGGGATCTCTCGGCTGGTGGCGCTGTATCCTCGAAGAACCTGCAAGATCAGCAGCACTCCCACCAGGATCACGATCCACATGAGAACGGTTCGTACGGTCTGGTTCACTCTTGCTTATCCTCCGGCGTCTGCCCTTAAGACAGCGCACTTGAGAGAACATGTCCTCCCACCTGGATTGTTCCCGGATCTGCCGGGCTCAATCTTCTTCGACAATGCACAGATCCGGACGATTCGTGTGCTCGCCGTGCCCGGGGCCGAGTCCGTAGCCGACCAGGAATCCGTCCGGGACATCATCGAAAACCGAATACCGCGCGTTCAGGTTGACGCTGCGCAGCTGCGGTTTGTCGACCATTGCCACCACCTCGATGGAGGCGGGGTTCTGCTGGCTGAGGTGGGTGATGAGATAGTTTTCTGTCACGCCGGAGTGGAATACATCCTTCAGTATCAGTACGTTACGGTCGCCGACGTTGACCTGGGTAGCAAAGGTCAGGTTCACGGTTTCACCGTGATCGCCGGGGGACGAGGTGACGTTGACAAACTCGTAATCCACCGGGCGAGGCATCAGACGCGCGAGGTCGGCAAGAAAGAATGCGGCGCCCTTGAGAATTCCGACGAGCACCAACTCGCGATCACCATAATCTTCAGCAATTGCTGATGCGACCTCACGCAAGCGTTCTTTGATGTCGTCGGCGCTGTACACCACTCGTAGCTTGCTCATGAGCGCGTCACCTCCACAACAGGACCATCCCGGTCCGATGCTTCGGGGTCCTGCCACACCCCTGGAATCCAATAAATTCTATCATCTTCGCAGAGTACAGGCCATGCCTGGCGGAGATGCCGTGGCATGGCGCGGGCGAGGACTCTGCTCACCCGCACGTGAGTGTCGTCGATCTCGATTCGGTCACTGGTGCGCGCGGTTCTGATCTTGAGATAGACCCCCTTCGGCGGATGGTAGGACCAGCGAAGACCGTCCGGTGGGCTTTCTCTCGCGCCGAAGCGGACGCACCAACCTGGCAGAGGGAGTTTGATCGTCTCACCGGCGACGAGATCAAAGGTGAACGATTGTGGCGGCTGCGGCGGCTCGAGCCATAGCCGATGACGGGCAAGCCGGATCCGCCATCGGCGGCCGAGGGTCACGGCACGAGGTCGACCGGTGGCAATGAGTTCCTCGAAGAGTTCGGTCTGACGTCTGGTCACTCGGTCAAGACCGACCCGACTCGCTTGCGCGTGCAGCCATCGGGTGCGGAGAGGAGCTGGGAGATCACGGATCGCGGTCACGGCCACGCCGCCGTCAGGCTCCCAGGGATCGATCCAGGATGCCCGTGCCGCGAGCTCCTCGGCAAGAAAGGCCTCGTCTGATGCGAGGGTTGCCGCCAGGTGCACGAGATGGTGGCGCAGTGAGGGACTCGTTTGCTCGAGGATCGGCAGGATTTCCTGTCGAATTTTATTGCGCAGATGCCCGAGATCGAGGTTCGAGCTGTCCTCCCGCCAGGTCGTCCCTCGGCGTTCGAGCCAGGAGAGAATCAAATTCCGGGGCCACGGCAGCAAAGGACGAATTAAACCAGTTGAGGTAATGGTCGCGATCCCCGCCAATGCGCGCGGTCCAGCCCCCCGCATCAGCTGCACCAGCAAACCCTCGGCAACATCGTCGAGGTGATGGCCGGTGGCCACGGCGGCCGCCGTCCGCTCCTCCATGAGTTCGAAAAGGGCCCGGTATCGAAGCTCGCGCCACGTACCTTCACGGCCCGCCGGCATCGGTTGCCCTGCGGTGATCCGGCGCAGGTGGAAGGGAATGTTCAGCTTGAGACAGAGCTCTTCGCAGAAGGCCGCATCGCCGTCGGCCTCCGCACCTCGGGTGCCGTGATGGACGTGGGCACGGCCTCCAGCTCCAGCTCGAGGTCGGGATGGCTTCGCAGCAGGTGGAGGAGGGCCACCGAGTCCGGCCGCCGGAAAGGGCCACGAGCACCCGTCGCCGACCACCTCGGGGAAGGTGGCGAGGAAGTGCACGGGGAAACTCGCCAAGGTCCATGCGCCATCATAGAGCTGTTAGGTATTAGCTGTTAGGTATTAGCTCATCGCACAGTTCGCCGTGAGGCCCCGGTGACGAGGATCGAGGGTGCTTGTTGGTTGGTGGGGACTATCCGGTGAGAGGGGCTGCCAGCGGATTGGGGACACGCCTGTGATGAGCTAATACCTAATACCTAACAGCTAATACCTGACCAATTCCCGTCCGGGTTCTCCGCCAGAGAACCCGGACGGGAATTGGTGGCGGTGGGTGGACTTGAACCACCGACACAGGGCTTATGAGCCCCCTGCTCTACCCCTGAGCTACACCGCCCGATCGAGAACTATACCCGCACCTCTCGTTGGGTGTCTACTGTGGAGACTGCAATCACGTTATACTCGCTCTGATGGCGATCGAAACCCCCGAAGAGGAGTTGAGGCCCTGTCCGCAGTGCGGCGTACGGGTGCCGGAGAGTGGGCTGCGGTCCTGCGCGATTTGCGGCAACACCATCTGTGAGTTTTGCGCCAAGCTCGATTTCGGACGCCTCTTCTGCTCTGCTCGGTGTCGAGGGTTCTTTTTCTGGGGAGACAGCGAAGAGGATGAGAAGGACGACTGATTCGGATGGGTCGACGACACGATGAACTGATGGAAAGGGCGACCGCGGTGCCCGTTCTGCGCTCGGACGCTGACCGCGTGCTGTTGGCCCAAAAAGCCGACGGGGCGAGGGTCTTCGATATCGACGATGTCGGATACATCGACTATATCGGCGCCTGCGGTTCCGCTATCGTTGGTTTTGCCAATCCGTTCGTTCTCGATGCTGTACGCAAGGTGCTGGCGGCCGGAATTCCGGAAGGTTTTCATGTGGTGCAGGAGGTGGAACTGGCTGAGGTCCTCGGACATTTCCTGCCCTGGGTCGATAGCTGGTGGTTCTGCCGTAGCCAGGACGAGGCATTTCGTCATGTGCTTCGCTGGGCGCACATGAAAACAGGCAAGAGTAGCTTCATGGTCCTTGACGGTGGCGCCCCGCTGCGAGTGGGCGCTCCGGCCGATCTTGCTATCGATCCGATGAACCCGATCCGAGAGGTTCGCGGATGGGATGTGGCGGAGATCATCGCGGCACTAACGAACGGCAGCACCGAGGTTGCCGCCCTTATCCTCGATCCGCTGATGGGTCGGTTCGGGGTCGTTCCGCCGCCGGATGGTGCGCTCGAAAAGATTGTTGATGCGTGCCGCAGAAATAACGTTTTGGTGATTCTGGACGAGCGGATCTCGGGCTTTCGCGTGCACCGAGGCGGCGCCGCGGCGCGCGCTGGGATCATACCGGATGCGGCGGTGTATGGCGCGGCCCTGGGTGGCGGATTCCCGATCGGTGTGGCGGCATTCCGAGACAATCAGGAACCGCTCGATGGATACGGTCCGATGCCAACTCCGTATCCTGTTTCCCTGGCAGCGGCAGAGGCCACCCTCTCCATTCTCAAGAATGACTCGGTCTACGAGCATCTTGAAAAACGTACCGAACAGCTTGTTCAAGGGCTGCTCGGGTTAGCAGAGAGGTTCTCGCGGCCGATGGTCATCAATCGGGTTGGTTCGGTCTTCGCCCTCTACCTGTCCGACTACCCGGTGATGGACCGCACGACCCTGGAGTCCTCGGACGGCGCCGCGTACCGGCGTCTGGCCGCCTTGCTGCGGGGCGAACGCGTCCTCCTTCCGTGGGAGCCCGGGCGAGCCGCGTTTCTTTCCAGCGCGCACAGAGCAAAGGATGTTGAGGAGACCCTCGAGGCGTTCGAAAAGGTGCTTCCCCGCCTGCACCAGGAGGATCTCCCGTAGCCCATGGCCAGGGCGACCATTTACGAAATCGAGCAGGGTCGGCGCGAACGAGCGTTTCTCGCCGGGCTGATTTTACCCGGCCTGCCGCGTCCAGTGGTCGAGGAACATCTCGACGAGCTCGAGCGCCTGGTTGATACCGCCGGCGCAGAGGTTGTCGGCCGCGGCATTCAGGAGCGTCAGAAACCAGAACCCGCGACGCTTGTGGGACGGGGGTTCCTGGGCCGGATGGCCGAGCAGTGCGAGGATCAAGACGTGGACTCCCTGGTCTTCGACGAAGACCTCACCGCCTCGCAGGTCCGGAACATCGAGCGCGAGCTTCCAAGTTCGGTCAAGGTCCTCGACCGCGCCGCGGTCATCCTCGACATCTTTGCGCAGAATGCGCGGAGTCGAGAAACACAGACCCAGGTCGAGTTGGCTCAGCTGAGCTACTTGCTGCCTCGGCTGACCCGGAGATGGCGCCATCTTTCACGGCAGGCGGGAGGCATCGGCACCCGGGGTGTGGGTGAGACGCAGCTCGAAATCGATCGGCGGCTCATCAATCGGCGCATGGCACAGCTTCGGGGCAAGTTGGCCGTGATCGAGCGCGACCGGCGGGTGCGCCGCGAGCGGCGGGGCGATCTCCCGACCGTGGCCATCGTCGGTTACACCAACGCCGGTAAGTCGTCGCTGTTCCGTCGCCTCACCAGGGCGGAGGTGCTGGTCGAGGACAAGCTCTTCGCCACCCTCGATCCACGGGCCCGGCGGGTGGCGCTGGGTGAGGATCTGACCGCCGTCCTCACCGACACGGTGGGTTTTATTCGCAAGCTGCCGCACGATCTGGTGGCGCCGTTTCGTTCCACCCTCGAGGAAGCAACAGTTGCCGACCTCGTTCTGCACGTCGTTGACGCGTCTCACCCGTGCTCGGAGGAGCATCTGCGGGTCGGACGGGAGGTGCTCGACGGTCTTGGAGTGGAACGTGAACGCACGCTGGTGGTTCGCAACAAGATTGATCTCCTTGGATCGGGATACATCGGCGCCGATGCGCGCCGTTTGCGGTCGGTGGCCGTTTCGGCGGTGACCGGAGAGGCCATCGCGGATCTCAAGTCCGCCATTCGCACGATCCTGCTGTCGGCCCCCGATGTTGCCATCCTCCGTGTACCGCTGGAGGAGGCAGAGCTGGTACAGCGGGCGGTGGGTTTGCCCCATCAGCTGGCGCGGCGGTTCGACGATGAGTCTGTCGAGCTCGCGATGCGCGTTGACGCTCGGTATCTTGTCGAGGCCGGCCTCGACGGTTACCGCGTCGATCACTGGGGTGCGGTTGGCAAAGAAGGGGGGGCGTAATCCCTATCTACGAGTTTCTCTGTGAGGCGTGCAACCGGATTTTCAGCTTTCACTCGTTCAAGGTAGCGACGGAAAAGGTCCCAACCTGCCCCAAGTGCGGCGCCACCGATCTTCATCGCGTGCCTTCGCGCTTCGGTGTGGCCGCATCCGCGAAAACGGCGGTCGGCGATGGTGATGCCGGCGCCGATTCCGATGACCCGCGCATCGAGCGGGAGATGATGCGTTTTGCCGGCGAGCTCGAGAATATGGACGAAAACGACCCTCGGGCGATGGCGGCTGCGGTGCGTCGCATGACCGAGATCGCCGGCGAGCCCGTGACCCCGGCAATGGAGGAGATGATCCGCCGGCTGGAGGCCGGCGAGGATCCGGAGCAGGTCGAGGAGGACCTCGGCGATGCCCTCGAGGAAGAGATGGGCGACGGCGACGGCGGCGGATTCGGCGCCGCGCCACCAACCCGCGACCAAGGCATCTACCCGATGTGATGTCCCGCCCGCCGTCCGCGAGCTGCGCTCGCGGCTCTGCCCGTTTCCGTGGCCGCGTCAGTGCTTGAGCCCCGGGAAGGCGCTGCCGCGAGAGGATGCCAGGCACGCCGACATGAGGTTGAGGACAACATCATGTCGGGATGCCAGGCACCTCCGGTGAATGCGCCTGCGGCGCGCCGGCGGGCTGCCCTCTACCGAACACGCCCCCCCCACCTTGTGTGTGATCGCGCCGATTCCGGACCTCTGGCCGCGTTTTCCTCCCTCCGCTCGGTCGGGATGGCCGGACGGCCTATCCCTCCCTCGCTCCAGTCGGAGAAACGCACCCAAAGGCCCAATCTCGTCACGATCGCGGAATCTCCGCTGCGCTCCGAT
>PVMK01126187.1_pt1 | contig 23937 bp, 20 predicted proteins | sample 1853481 | NCBI WGS metagenome assembly PVMK01 (sample SAMN08533507, study PRJNA380276) | Marine sediment metagenome, whole genome shotgun sequencing project. | reverse complement strand
TTTATATCAGGAGCACTCTTTTAGCAAGCAGCAATAAAACTGTTAAGTCTCTTATACCGGATTATTTTTGAACCTCTTAAAGTGCCCAACGGCATCCAAGCTCTCATAATTGATTGTATAGAGAGGATCAATTATATTTTTTTGAAAAAATGCATCAGTCATGGATTCCCCTGCATAAAGCAGGTCCACCAAACTGTCGGTCGGAATTTTGTCAAAGCAATCCTGGCAGGTAAAAAAACTTTCAAAAATGAAAATCTGGCCGCCGCCGGCATAGAGCTTTTTCAGGTTGTCTTGTGTGATCGTGTGAGAACAGGTGATCCAGGTCTTTGGGGACGTATGATAGTCAGTTCTATCTCCCAGGAGTTTGGTAAAATTATAATTGCTGTCCATCAAAGGACTGATAAAATTTTCTTGAAACTGGCTGTCCGTCATGGGTGTGCTTGATCCGATCAATTCCGACAAATCATCCCTGGATAAAATCATATCAAGACAGGATTCACAGAAACATTTACCCAAAACGATGGTTATCAGACCCGAAGCCAGATAGTATCGATAAACCAAATTCGGTTGAGATAAATGGGGACAAACCAACCAGGTATTCTTCTCCGGATATTTTTTGGGGATATCTATTGTCGGATTCCAAACATCGTTTTTCGTAAAAATTGGTGCCCCAATTGCAATAGCACCGTTTTTCCATTCAGGTTTATCAATAATGAATAAAGATTTTTCGGTTTTGTTCAAATTCGCTCCCATACTAACACCCTCCATAAGCATTTCGAATAACACAAGTCACAGCTTCGAAATTATAAAGCAAGATTCGGACCAATTTGGTAGGGCAAAAAAAGACCTTAATTTTCAGATAGTTGATTCGAATATGGCATAACCCGGTTTCTTGCAGGCGCCAAAATTTTGATTTTAAATGTCAATCCGGCAGCAAATTCCAAGAATAACTGCATTGTTACTTTTAAAAAGTGATCCCACTTTTATTCCTCATAAATTTTAGATTTTGGATTTAAAGCCCGCCTCTCTCCGAGCTGTAAGCCGGCGGATTAATTTAATAAAAAATGACAGAGCAAAGCGATACAACAAATCCGCAATCCAAAATCCTAAATCTAAAATTACCCCAAAAAGCTGATTTAACGGAATAAAAATGGGATGAAAGCTAAGAGCCAGGTTATGCGTGATTTTCATCACCCTAGCGGCAGGCTCAAAGATCCGACAAAAGGGCCTCCGCCTGCCTGCTAGCCCGCTCAAAAGGATCTGTCTCATATTGATCTTTCGGCATAATAGCCCTATTTTCAAAAATCACAAAATAAAGCGATTGAATCAAAAAGAACATCCAGATGCTCAGCATCCAGGCAAATGCAGAACCGGGTGTGAACACGACCAGCGGGATCCCGCCAAAAACACAGAGCAGCAGTTCCACCACCAGTTTCATCCTGCCAGGATTTCGAAAACAGATCCCACTGCGAATCCAGCTGATGACCACCAAAGATAGAAGGTAAAAAGAGGCAATGGAATCCACCAGAAAGGACGTTACAAAAAGGAGCAGGAGCGGGAATCCACTGGACAGAATCGGGTTTTTGCTCCAACGACTCAACAGCAGTGAGTAGCCTGCCGCATACAGCCAGAGGGTCAGATAAATTACACTTGGCCCGGGGAGCACGTAATTCAGTGCAAGATTGGCGGGGATAAAAGACAGCCCGCAAATCAGACCAAAGAATATGGTTGTTCGGATCGGATACTGAGATATTACCATGTCGCGATACCTCCTGTACGTTCGTCCTTGCGCTTCAACAACTCCAATTCAATTTCTTGGTCAGCCCGCGCTCCATAACCATCATCGGAAACCGGATCGATCCCATCTTTTTCCCACTGCTGCATCTGTGTCTTGTGGAGGTATTCGCTTGTTCGGTTTTTGAGTTGTTCATACCTGAGACGCTGCTGCTGCAGGTGGTTTTTAAACTGTATCATTTCTTCATCCGACGCTTTCAAATGACGGGTAAGTTCTTCGCTCAGATCTTCCAGAGGTTTCATTTTTCTGATGAGCATCCGGGCAATGTCATCTTTATTCTTACGGACGGCCACCGTCAGGTCATGATCCAGTGCTTCCCATTGCTGTCTATATCCAGCGAGATCCTTTAGCCCTTGACTGCGGAGTGCCGTCCTTTTCCTGAGCCTAGCTTCCTTGCGATTAAGTGCTTCCGCCATATCTCTCAGATGTTGTTTGAGCAGTAACCCCCGATCCTCTATCTGATCCATGACGCCGTGGATGTCGGCTTTGAAGATATTTATAATTCTGGTCATAATTGCCATGGTTTGCTCCTTGTGGTAGTGATGGTTCTGTTCGTTTAGGTCGTTTAGTTCGTTATGATCGTTTAGATCGTTGTATGATCGTTGTGATCGTTTAGTTGGTTACTTTCGTCTGATGCAGTACGTGCACCCAGAAGGTGTTGCCGTAAGTTTGGAGTATTCATTACTGCCTTCGACCGCTATAACCTTCAAATTGAAGGGTTTTGGCATTGGACTTTTGTTTTTGCCGCACTGCTGCCGGAGCTCCCTCGAACGTGTCTTTTACATAGGTTCTCAGCTCTTTGAGATCTTTATCCAGATTTTCAGCAACGTGGGCCGATCCGACCGCCGCGTTGACCTCTTCCCGTTCTTCGTAGTATTGATCTATTTTTTTTAATTCACTTTGTTTTTCCCCGGTTTTTATGTTTACGGCCACTTCCTGTTTGAGGCGGTTAAAATCCTCATTGATGACTTTTTCCGACCAGCTTGTCTTATTGATGGAAGAATAAACTTTCTTTTGATCATTTACACAGGCAATTTTAAAAGATTTCTCCAGGGCGGTTTCGTAAACACGGTTGCCGTACTGATAGCTGAGTTTAATTTTATCGAGCTCAAAAGTCTTTTGGCTGTTCGTCGGAACCTTAAGCGTTAGAAACAGTTTGCGGGTCTGTCCGGAACGCAGGTTGCCGGGGTAAAAAACCAGGTGATCATTTTGATTAATTATTGGGTATCCGGCGGCATCGGCCAGGGTGATTCCGCTATTCATAGGTATTTGAATCTTCACTCCGGTCACGGCTGCTGTTTGGGTATTGTAAAATTCTGTCTGGAATACTTCTGCAAACGCTGCCGGATTTTCCATAAAATAATAGCTGCCGGTTCCCCGGTCGGCGATGGCCGTCATCAAATGCTCATTAAAATCGACCCCTACACCCACCGTGCTGACGGCAAATTCCTTTTCCACGGCGACGGCGGCAATATCGGACAGCGCCTTGACATCGGTCAGCCCTTTGTTGGCAAGGCCGTCGGAGATCAGAATGACTTTGGCAGCGTTTGTAAGGTGGCCTGGGGAGATAAGAATGTCGATTCCAGCCTGCAGGCCGGCGCCAAGATTGGTTCCTCCGCCTGCCCGTATTGTGTTAATTGCCGAGGCTATGCGTATCCGGTTGGCATCGGTGACGTTGGACAGACCGGCGGCGATATGAACACGGTCTGAATATGTGACCAGCGCGAAGCGATCTTCGGCGGACAGACTGGACATTAACTCCAACACCGCCCGGCGGGCATTCTCGATTTTACGGCCTTTCATCGAACCGCTGCGATCCAGGACGATCACCATGTCCACATTTCGGGTTTTACAGCCCTCAGTTGCCATCAATGCTGCGACCTGCAGCGTGAGGTTTAGACCCACGGTGCCGTCGGACCCCTGAAGGACTTTGTTTTGAATGAGATGGCCGGAAACCCCCAGAATTCCATCATTTCCCGCATGATGGCGGGATAGGCCGGGGATCCAATTCGATCGTAAAACACTGATCGTGTTTGACGAATAGGCCATGGCCACACCGGTGGCGGCGATTAGAACTGAGATCAGCAGAAAATTTTTCAGTCGTGTTCGTTTCATCATATGCTCCTTTCGGTTTAGGGGTGGTATATACTACTTCGTGCTCTGTTCTATTTTACTTCAGATTCCGCCAGACGCAATTCAAAGAAGTGTAAAAAAAAGCGGAAGAATTTTTACATAACTTTTACTTTGAATTTGTGAACATCTGGTATACTCTATGCGTAATATAAATGTTGTCCGATGTTTGCATTTTTCGTTGTCATAAAATGTTCACAAATATTAGATGAAGTTTTAAAACCACTTCTATAAAATTGGGAGATGCTTTTAATGAATCAACCCAAAGCGCGGATACTGGTTGTTGAAGATGATACGGCCCTGCTGCGTGGTTTATTGGATGTGCTGGTATTCAATGGCTACGAAGTTAAAGGCGTTGAAGACGGAGGCCTAGGCCTCAGGGTGGGTGTAGATGAACAATTTGATCTGATTCTGCTGGATGTGATGCTGCCGACATTGGATGGATTTTCAATTTGCAAGGAGATCCGTAAGGAAAAGCCGACCCAGGGAATTATCATCATCACCGCCAAAGGCGCTGAAGATGACATTGTCACCGGGTTTAAAGCCGGAGCCGATGACTATATCACCAAACCCTTTTCCCTGCGAGAAGTCATGGTGCGGGTGGAAGCGATTTTGCGGCGTACCGGCAAAAATCTCGGCGATGAAGAAGTACACTGCCGAGACATCTTTTTTGACGGAAAAAATTTAGTTGCCCGTATTAAGGACCACTCGGAGGAACTTACCCGCCGAGAGATGGATATTATCATCTACCTGCACCGACACAAGGACCGGATTGTTTCCAAAAAAGAGCTGCTCACCGAAGTGTGGCACTATGCCGACGCGGATATAGAAACCCGTACGGTAGATATCCACATGCTTAAGCTGCGAAAAAAGATTTCAGCTCTGATAGGAGATGCGCCTTTGATTTCAACTATTCGGGGTGAAGGGTATCGGCTGGAGACGGGGTGACGGGTTACGGGATGCGAGTTGCGGGTTACGGGTTGCGAGTTGTGGGTTGCGCGTTGCGGGTTACGGGTTACGAGTTGCGGGTTGTGGGTTTCGGGTTGCGAGTTGTGGGATGCGGGTTACGGGTTACGGGTTACGGGTTACGGGTTGTGATGGATACTTGATAGGTATATCGAGTTAATTGGGCTCATTGAGCTGAACCTGATGCTGGAAAGTTGGGGGTCACGAGGTAGACGGTGGAGTATTTGAGGCATAGGCCGCAGGGCATAAGGCGTAAAGTATAGGGTCGAAGGTAGAAGGTAAAGTGTATAGAGTTGATTGATATTTTCCGGATTCCACATTTCGCACTCCGAATTCAGATTTCTTTCTTCCGACTTCCCCATTCCGCCTTCCGAATTCCAATTTCTGTCTTCTGGTATCTGGTTGCGAGTTGCGGGTTGCGGGTTTCGGGTTACGTGTTGCGAGTTGCGGGTAAAAAGGGCATTGCGCACAGAGTAAGACATCGCTCAATGGAAGGTAAGAGGAAAAGGTTGCGGGAATGAACTATCCATGCAATCTGATTTCCGGCATCCGTTATCTGTCATCTGACCTCTGATTTCTGTCTTCTGGTATCGTGTTGCGGGATGCGGACTTAGCTCATCCTTCGGTTCGTCTTCGCCCTCGTCCTCGATCCGTTTGGCAATGGGTTTCAACAGCTATAGTTTTCGATTACGAGGACGAGCACGACGACGAGGACGATTTAAACACCTTGCGTATGGCGAGCTATGGTGGTCGTCCCCACTTTGATTTTGCCATATACTGTTTCATACAAGCGCATAAAGTAAGACAATCACCACCCGTTCATGGCGAAACAAAAAAAATGAAAAAACTTAAACTTCTGATACTAATTTTTTCACTGGCGCTTTGCATACCGCTTGCTTATTTTATCCTGAGGACCTACCGCGGGCTGGAGCAGGAAGAAGCAGCAACGTTACGTTATTTCGCAGAAACCCTTTTTGACGAGATGGAACAGGCGTTGGCGGTGTTGGTGCAAAAGGAAGAAGGCCGCGCCATCGACGAATTCAATTATCATGTGTTCCCGTCCGGTCGGCAACGGGGAGCCGGCGAGCCGCAGCTGTCTCCTTTGTCTCAAATACCCCGGGAAAACTATATACTCGGATATTTTCAGAATAATCCGGACGGCTCGTTTCAGACTCCGCTGGTGGAAACCGGCGGGCGGATACCCCCCGAGCGCGCCAGCCTGATATCAGAGCTGAAAGATGCCAACGAAGTCTTTAACCGCAAACGGGTGGCGGTGACGGATAGAGTTAAACCCCGGCCGGCTGAAATTATGGCGGTAAAAGAAAGTAAACAAAAAACCGGATTTGCCGACAGATATCTGGATCTAGCGCGTACCCAGCGCTCTAAAGCATATCTGGGGCAAACAGAGAAAAGGCTTGAAAAGATTACCGTCAGTCAGGCGGCCAACATTGCCAAACAGGAATCGCCGCAAGTGATGAGCAGTGCTCCCGTTGCCGGTGAAACCGAAGGTCGTAAGGATGACCGCAGAATGGCCGAAGGTCGGGCAGGGGATAAAGCGCCGACCGTTAAAAAGCGCCGATTCGGAGAATCCTATATGGAGGGATCGGCCGGTGTCATTAATCCGGCTCCCGCTGCAGATACCGATGACGCGGCTGGTTTTCAGGTGGAGGTGGCGCCCTTGCGCGCTGTCTTTTTAAACGATGCGCAGATCTTTATCTTCCGGCGGATTATGATTAAAAACCAGATATATCGTCAGGGATTTGTGCTGGGGGTTAACGCGTTTCTAGACTACCTGACCCGGACATATTTTCTCACTCAACCCCTGGCGCAGTTTACAGGACTGAGGCTCAGCGTCGTGGACCAGGGGCGTGAAGCTGAAGCGGTACAAACCGGAGTTATTTCCCAAAATCCCGATTTTATCCTTAACCGTGGCTTTCCCTCGCCCTTCAGCTTTTTAAAAGCCTCGTTGACCTGCGATCGGATTCCGAGGTCCGACGGGCGCAAAACACTGACCATCATGCTGATTGTTCTGGCGGTTATCGTTTTGATGGGTTTGTTTGCCATTTACCGCAGTGTCCGGGCCATTGTAGATCTTTCCGAGCGGCGTTCCCAATTTGTTTCTTCCGTTACCCACGAATTGAAAACACCGCTGACCAATATCCGGATGTATATCGAGATGCTGGAACAGGGCATTGCCGCAAACCCGGAGCGCGAACAGGAATATTTTCGGATTCTGGGCTCGGAAGGTGTCCGCCTGTCACGACTCATTAACAATGTTCTGGAATTGTCCAAGTTGGAAAAAAACCAGCGGCATATCAACCTTCAAAAGGGCACTTTTGAAGAGGTGATAGCTGAAACACAGGCGGTAATGGCCGAAAAACTTAAACAGGAAGGATTCACTTTAACCGTGACGCCGGGTCGGCTGCGGCCCTTTAAATATGACCGCGAGGTGATGATACAGGTATTGATCAACCTGATTGAAAACAGCATGAAATTCGGCAAGAGCGCTTCTGACCGCGAGATAGGTATCCGAACCGTGCAGGAGCCGGATGGGGTGAAAATCATGGTGTCCGACACCGGACCCGGTATTCCCCGCCATGCCTTAAAAAAAATCTTCAGCGACTTTTACCGGGTGGATAACTCCCTGACCCGCACCACCCGCGGCACCGGAATCGGTCTGGCCCTGGTAAAAAAATTCATTCACCTGATGGGTGGGACCGTGACCGCTGCCGACAACGACGGTCCCGGGTGCACCATTACCATCCGCCTGCCGGCATAGACGTTAATGAATATTTTCGATTGCAGATTGAATATTTATGGAATACTGTCTTTTTTAGTTGCTTTTTTTTTGCTTTTAGAGCATTAAATACCATTTAACCGTTTTATATGCCGAACTTGGACAAGCTGGAGTTGACGATTGAATATTCAATCGAAAATATTCAATCATTTGAAGATAGGAAAAATAGCCAAATTAAAGTTTTTTACCACAAAATCTATTCTATTAATCAACCAGTCAATAATATCTGTATATTAAGGGGGATGAGGATGTATAAAATCAGCATCGGCGTTCTTTGTTTGATTCTGGCTGTAATTTTCGGCAATGCAATGGTCGTTTCCGGGGAAAGTGAGGATGAAACCATGGTTGTTCCCATGGGAATCATCCAACTGGAGCCGCCCGAAGATGTAGAGGCAAAAAAAACCGCTGTTGATTTTCCTCATGCCACCCATTTTGAGTTTAACTGTCTAACATGTCATCACCAATGGGAGTTGTATGAGCCTGTTACGAGCTGCGGCACATCCGGTTGTCATGACGGGACTGTTGCCCCCACAAAGGCCGAAAATGGCGAAGTGGATGAAGACTTGGCAATCAGCTATTACAAAACAGCCTTTCACAAAATGTGTATCGGTTGCCATAAAGAAATGAAAGCTCAGAATCAAAAGCTGGAAATGTCAGGCCGGACACTTAAAGATAAGCTGCCCAATACCGGCCCCACAGGATGCATTAACTGCCATTTGAAGGAGGAATAGGTGGCGAGTTACGGGTTGCGGGTTGCGGGCAAAAAAAGCATAGAGCGAAGGGCATAGCGCATAGAGCAAGATATCGAATGTCGAAGGGTGGTTTCGCTTTGCTCAGTCTTTTTTTTATGAAATAGACAGAATACGTTCCTTCGATACGCCTCACGCGGACTGTTGGTTTTATTCGATACGCAGAGCTTGCATAGCTCTCGCGGCTACCCCGCTGAATCGGGATATAAGCAAAAGCCGCGCCCATCATCTCGCCTTCTCAACCTCCCATCTTCTGTCTGCTGTCATCACTCCACCTCTCTCCGATCTGTAAGCTCTGCCCTCCGGGCTGGAAGCGGATCTGGAACCGGCGGACCCGGATTAGTTCAGCCGTTTCAGCCTTAATTCCGTAAATGCATCCAAATTGGCCGTGTATCTCTCCCGGATGTTGCGGTTTCCCCTCGCAAAGATCGATACATTCAACCTTTGATTCCTCAACGTTAAAAAAAAGCCGGTAATTTTTCTGATTTCCGCGACACTGCAGGATTCAGAATCCGGCAATGGGAAATATCCGGCCTTTCCTGCGATCAGTGCCTTCAGCAGTACAGTACCTTCAGTTCCCCTTACATCATCATGGCCATTGATCAAGTTGATGCTTTCACATTGTCCCAGGGTGTAGTTTCGTACCATTTTTTTGAAAACCCGGCTGAGCGTTGCCGGCTTTGCATAGCATCCGATGCCGGTAACCTTTTTATTTATCATTGTGAACCTCCTGATCCGGACGAACTGGAATTGAAAATTGAAGATTGCAAATTGAATATTTGTGGATGTCGCTTCGCTCCGTTCTTTTTAAAATGGAAAGAATTCCTTAAATATTAAGTCGTTACAAGATAGTGAAAATATCCTAATACGTTTTTTTTGCCACAAGATGCACAAAAATAATTACTAAGAGCCTAAGTTTTTTCCGAGACTGCGCTCAGGAAAAGTGGCCCCTGCGGGGCAGCAGAGGCGCCGAACATCTGGCGGCGCATGTTACAGGTTTCAGTGTTCGGCACTTCCACTCCCTGACACCTGACACCTGACACCCGACACCTTCAGTTCATTTTTAGCTGTGTCCGTTACTGAGCAACACAGGCATCGTTGAAATATTCAGTGGCTTCTTCAACCGTGTCGAACAAGAGCCAATCACGCCAAATTGTCGTACCATTCTGTTTGCGGGTCAATTCAATGGTGGTGTTTCCGTGGTATTCATAACAATCGGAATAATCCATGTAAGAAATGCTATTTGTCATTTTTTAGCCCCCTTTTTTTGAAAGATTTTAGTTCAGGTCTCATGCTGCTTTTTAGCTCTCGTTGATTGTTTGATTGCCAGGTTAGCATAATCAATTGTCAGATCCGGACAAACTGCGGAGATTTTTTTTTAAAGACCTGCAGACTTGACTGAATTAATGAAAAGGTTTTTAATCTCTTATAATAAATTAAAAATAAGCTGAGTATCCACTTCGCTGCCTTTACGCATATAGTAGGTTGGGTTAAGCGGGATATAGACAAAATTTATGTTGGGTTCACCTATTCTTAATGCGACTCAATTGTTTGAAATAGGAACAAAATTAGCGAACCCAACAAGATTGGTTGCAGACCGTCGGCTTAACCCAACCTACGATTTATCATTTAGGGCTACGAAGTCGGATACCACCTGCATGGAAATCATCAACGCGTATCCATCCAATGGAGGCATTACATGGCGAGGGGAGATCAACTGGCCAGGCAATGGAAAATCATTCAGACGTTAATTTCTTCCCGTATGGGGAAATCGGCTGCAGATTTGGCCGAAGGTCTTGAATGCGGCTGGCGAACCGTGTATCGAGACCTTGAAGCGTTGCAAGTTGCCGGCTTTCCGCTTTACTCGGAAAAAATAGATGGTAAAAGCATCTGGTCGCTTCTCGGTAAAGCCACGAAAAATATTCCGATACCTTTCAACCTGACGGAACTGATGGCACTTTATTTCAGCAGAGGGATGATGGGGGTGTTAAAAGATACCGTGTTTTACGATTCTCTGGAATCTTTGTTTGCTAAGATCAAGACCACTTTGACGCCGGCGTACATTGATTATCTTGGACAGTTCGAAAAAAGTTTAGCGGTGAGAGCGAAGCCTTACAAGCAGTACGGTAAATTACGGGATATTATCGGCACGGTCAGCGAAGCGGCGATTCAAAAAAAGGTTGTCGAAATTGTCTATTACACCATGAGTCGCAAAAAAGAGACCCGACGCAAAGTGGCACCCTATAAAATCTGGTTTTTTGATGGTACGTTTTATTTGATCGGCAACTGCCGGCTGCGGCATGATGTCCGTATATTTGCCCTGGACCGCATAAAAACCATCCAGCATACTGATGAGACCTTTGAAATGCCTGATGATTTCAATATCGATGATTTCATGAAATCCAGTTTCGGCGTGTTTCACGGAGAACCTGTCAGGGTCCGGATCTGGTTTGCGGCTGACATCGCCGAGTACATCCGGGAAAAGACCTGGCATGAAACCCAGAACATTGAGACCCAAAAAGATGGTTCCATCATTTTTGAAGCGGAAGTGGCCGGCACGAAAGAGATTGAATTCTGGGTATTGAAGTGGGGTGCAAAGGCCAAAGTGCTGGCACCTGAATCGTTGCGGGACGAGATCCGCTCGGAGATTGAGGCCATGCGGAAAATTTATTTATCCTGATGCTGTCGGCTTATCGCAGGGAGGCGGCTTTTCTGATAATCAACAGTGGAGTTCGAGTTTGTAGTAAACGCTGAGAAAGCCATTATATGTTTAAACGACCCTTTTCAGGATAACTCCTCAATCGCTTCCTTCATGAGCTTCCCTATGGGTATTTTCCGCGGACATTTTTGTTCTGCCAGCGAATAGTCCAATTCGGCCATCTGAATTCGGACATTTTCAGGGATTGTGTTAAACTGAGCAACGGCATGATCGCGGTCCCCATAATTGCAAGCATACATGAGATACCGCATGACATCTCCTATCGGAACATGCTTTCCAACAGCGGGCTCACAGAACTTCGTGCATCCAGCACAATAATCGGAATGTGTCTCCCTGGCATAGCGATTCAGCAATTCAGTATCCCTTCTGGTGAGATCGGTTTTGTTCAATGCAGCGGCGACGTTGGACATCAGAATGGTCATGTTCGGCATCTGCGAGCAGATACTGGAGATATTTGGATTTTGCCACACTGCCATGAGTTTGGCCTGGGCATCGGTAAATCCTTTTTGTAAAAACTGTCCGGCCATTTTGAGCTCGATATCCGTATCCGTCTTTACCGAACCCCCGCCCTGGGTTTTCATGGCGGTCATTCCAATTCCCGCTTTGACGCAGGCATCTACTGCACGCTTCATGCGGTCGGTATGCATCAGGCGGTAGTTGTAGGTCATCATAATACCGTCGATCCAGCCGAGCCCGGCGGCTTCCAGCATACATTCTTCCATGTTGCTGTGTGTGCTGAAACCGAAAAAGCGGATTTTTCCGGCTGCCTTGGCTTTTTCGGCCCAGGTTTTGGTGCGCTCATCCAATTCATCAATACTATCAATCCCGTGCACAAAATAAAGATCAATATAGTTGGTTTTCATTTTTTCAAGGGAGCGATCAAGGAGTTTTGTCATCCCTTTGGGAGTCCGGGCGTCGGATTTGGTCACCAGAAAGACCCGATTACGATCTTCAGGATATTTTTTGAAATATTTCCCGATGCCATTTTCACTGCCTCTTTGATAGCAATCCGCCGTATCCCAGTAAGTTACACCCCAATTAATGGCCTGTTTCATCAACATCTGGCTGGAGGCGATGTTGAACATACCTCCCAGTGAAAGAATTGATACATTCGCTCCGGTTTTGCCGAATGTGCGTTGCGGGACCTGTAAGGTTTTGTCGGTCGCTGCGGCCAGGCGCTTTGTCGGTGCCAGCAATGAGCCCGCACCGGTAATTGCGATGGTTTTTAAGAAATCTCGACGGGACCAGCAGTTGTTCTCAGCAGACATTTTTTTTACCTCCCATGAATGGACAGAATTCCTTAAATCTAAAATTCAGAACTCTTGACATCTCGTAAAATAAGATGCAACAGAAATATCTGTGATCGCTTGAACAATATTGAATTGAGGTGAATAGTTCTGAATTTTTATTCTTATTTCTGATAGGATCTTTTGCATCTTGAATTTACGCTAAATTTTCATATCAATTTTGTAGGTTGATTGTAATCAAAGCTTTGCGAGGAGTATTTTCAAAGGAGTTCAGTATCTCTGGAATTGCACCCAACTTCCAACCTTCTCACCTTCCCAGCCTCCCACCTTCCCAGCCTCCCATTTTCCCAACTTCCTATCCTCCCAGCTTCTTGCTATTTTCCGAATTCAATTATCTCCGTAAAAGCAGTGAATGGTTCCGATCCCTTGATTCCCCGTCGGCCGTCACCCGGATGGCGCGTTTTCCCGGGACCGGGCACTCGTGTTCGCAAACACCGCAGCCGATGCAATGTTCGGGATCGACATAGGGCTGTTGAAGCCTTATCTGAATTTCAACGGAACTCCCCGGCGGCGGCGGTGATTCAAAGGGTAGCCCCTCGGCAATTTTCAAACCCCTTTCCCAACTGCTGACAATTCTCCGCGGACGATGGTCTGCGAATGACGGAACCACACAGTAATAATCGCCTGTGGCAAATTGGTCCGCTCCGGGAGCGGTTGCTTGAAATTCAATATACATGGCATCGGCCCTTGCCACCATCAGTTCGGCACCGGTGTCAATCGTGTTAAAAGCTTGCCGGGTTCGGATTGCCTTGGGGCTGACCGGGCAATTCTCCTGGCATACAATGCAGGGTCTGTCCATGGCCCAGGGTAGACAGCGGCCCCGGTCGATGAAAGCTGTGCCGATGGTAATCGGTCCCTTATCGCCAAACCGGTTTCTCCCCAGCCGTTCGTCGAGACTGATGGGCCGGATGGCTGCCGTCGGGCACAGATGGCCGCAGGCAATGCAATTGAACTGACACCCGCTGGTGCCGATGCGAAAATTAAGCACCGGTGTCCACAACCCTTCGAACCCGCCTTCCAGCCCGGCCGGATGAATCACATTGGTGGGGCAAATGCGCATGCACTGACCGCATTTGATACACCTTGAGAGAAACTCTTTTTCGGGCAGAGCGCCGGGCGGACGAACCAGATTGGGGTTCCAGTTGGAGCTCAGATTTCCGCTCACCCGCAGCATTGGAATGACGGCGGCCCCCGAGACCGCCGAGACCAGAAATTGCCTGCGAGACAAATCCGGTGTAACGGTTTCACCGGAGACTGAAGGTGTACTTTGATATGTCATCAACCCGTGCCGGCAATCATCCAGGCAGTTCATGCAAAGGATACATTCATTCCATCTGATCCGGGAGGTGGGGCTGCAGGCGCCTTCGCAGTATTTTTCGCAAAGACGGCAATCGACACATTCATCCCTGATTTTACCGATTCGCCACAGGGCGAAACGACTCAACACCGCAAAAAGTGCGCCTGCCGGACAGATAAACCGGCAGTAAAACCGGGGTATCATCAGATTTAAAAATATCGCAGCCAAGAATACCGCTGCAACCAACCAGGTGCCGTCATACATACGTGGAACAGAGGTAAGCTTTAACGCGGTTTGATCGATGAGCGGCAGGACAATGAGATTAATTGAGCGGTACACAAGCGGGATGGGATCCAGCAAACCAATTTGAAGAGATGCCGCGGCTGTTTGATCTCCATTTAATACTGTGCTTAGCAGCAGCCAGGCGACTATGAAACCTAAAAACAAAAAAACCGCCTTAATTGAATTATTTCGGCCTTGACGTACGGCATAGATCCCAATCGAAAACATTGCGGCCAATAGCAGGATTCCGAATAGCCACAGGTTGTTTGCCGGCAGAAGAATGAAATCAATTGCCAGCTCAAGGGTTGAAATGGTCAGCAAAAAAGTCAGGATCCAGTATTTGATGGATTGCGCCGGACGATAGCGATTGAGCTCTATTTTGGCGGCAGCAGTTTTTTTACGGTTGGCCACGAACCCCACGAACTGATGGATGGTACCGAAGGGACACACCCAGCCGCAGAAAAACCTGCCAAAAATGATGGTCAGGACGACGGTGGCAAGTCCCCACAGCAGGCCGGCATACAGGGTGCGGGTGCTCAGCAAGGTGGCCAATCCGACCAGTGGATCCAGTTGAATGATCCAGTTTACCGGCCAGCCGCGAAGCTGCCACCATTGATCACCGAGGGTCGTGACCACGCAAAACCATAAAAACAGGATCAAGAAAAAAAATTGGCAGATTCGTCGGGTGGTTATGATGTTCATGATTTGGGTTCTGGGTTCCGGGTCCTGGGTTCAGAGGTTCAGTGTTCAGTGTTCTGGGTTCAAGGTTCGAGGTTCTGGGTTCAGGGTTCGAGATTCAAGGTTCGGGATTCAGAGGTTCAAAAGTTCTGAGTTCACAGTTTCAGATCTCTGATTGGTGTTTTAGGAACCCCGAACCTTAAACCTGTGTATTCTTTAAAAATTAACCAAGAACGGTGAACGCGGAACCGCTCAACCCTTCCCAAAAATAATCCTAAACGGTGAACCCTGAACCCTGAACCTTTTAACTTTTAATAAGATAACCCAGAACGTTGAACCCTGAACCTCGAAATCCATATCGCTACCCTCTGTTACGCTATGCTCTCTGCGCTATAATGACAATTCCACCGGTTTCAGTGAACGATAGTCGGCAGTTCCAAGCCCGGCTGCTTCAGCCATGCCGATGAATGGGAGATCGTTGGGCCTTCTATTAAGTAATGTCGCTCCAAACGCATCCACAGCCACCTGGTCGGTTCCAACAATCATCGTATTTGTCTGCTTGAGGTCTGACAGACTGCCGCCGGTGGGTCCATTGGTCATCATGCTCATGGTTCCGTCCAGGATCACCAGGGACGGGTTTACCATCATGGCCAGTTCCATGATAATGGTATTGATATCCTGATGAAAAATGTTGCGGCGGCCCCCCAGAAGGCCGTACCAGTTTTTCATGGCCATGGATGCGCCGCTGCGATGGTGATCCTTGACCGGCGCCATACCGATAATTTTGGTGATATCTACCAAAGGTTCGTAAAGGACCGGCCTGTTCCGGATTAATTTCGCCCGCGGTACGGTCAGGGACTTAAATAATTCATCGCGTGGCAATATGACTTTGGCGCCGGCACCGCGGGCGGCTTCGGCTATCCCGGTCAGGTTAAAGCAGCTGGCAGGGTCATTGATGGGATTATCCGTTACCACAACCGATGCAGCACCCGCCCCATAACAAAGTGCCGTCATTTCAGCGATGATTGCCGGATGGGTGGTTGCCGACAACATGGCCGGAGATGCAAAGGCGGCATTGACTTTGAGCAACACGCGATCGTCTTTTTTAATAAACGTTTCAATACCGCCCAGGGATTTTAAGGCCAGGCGCAAAGTGGCGACTCTGTCCTGTCCGCGGACAACACTCATTTTAGCTCCCAGGCCCTCAATGGAATAATCCGGCAGGTGAATGTCTGAATGATGTTCTCCCGGCCGTCCGGGGCCCTTGGCATCATAAAACCAGAAACCTGCGGCACCGGCAGCGGCTATGGAGATCCCGCCTTTTGCAGATCGGGCCAGAAATTGCCGTCTGTTTAAAACACTGCTATGCGGGTCAGGATTCAACGCTCACCTTTCACCAGGGGTGGTGAAAATTACCCTGTACATGGGTTGAAATTGATTGACACGTTTAGTCAAACAATCGGCATGTACGGAGCTACGCTTCCCCGCAGGGGCCACTTCCTCCGAGTCTAGTCTCGGACGAAGCTTAGCTCTCTATACAACCGGATTGCCAGTTTTTTTGCCTGGTCGATGGTTACCGCTTCCCGAACGCCGGCTATATATGCGCCGTAGAAAAAAATGATTTCATAGGTATCCAGGATTTCCACCAGTTGAGCATCCTTGATCGGAAGTTGGGTTTCAATGGCCTGTCCGCCGAAATTTACCAAAAAATTCCGGTACCCGGTGGACAATTTTTCAGCATCATCGACCGTCCGCCGGCGCGAGAAATACGCCATCAGGCCGGCACCATCCAGTTCATATTCGGCGGTGTACACCTTGTCCAAACCTTCATAACCGAAGGCATCCGATGAGATCAAAGCAATGCTGTCTGCAACAAGGTCCTGTTGCGGGAACAGCTCCATTTCATTGATGGTGGCAGTTTCGGTACGGGTGTTGCGGATGAATCTTGCGGCCAGCAGTTTCATGGGTTGTGCCATCTGCCCGGATGCTTCGGATGCAATTATTTCTACATAATAACTGCCATGAACTAAAAAAAGAGCATTTGATGTCCGGTAAGAATGCAGTGTTATATCCAGCGGAACTCCATCTTCCCGTCGCTGGGTGCTGAACACCGAAAAAGCATTATGACCGTTTGTCATGTCATACACAAAGACTTCTATCCACAGATCAGACGCACGTTCATCCTTAAAACGCTGACTGACCAGACGGGCAAAACCAGCAGATAAATATAACTCCGCCTTACCATTGATTTTATCGGAGAGATTCTGAGCCTCAAAAATCTCGCTGGCCGTGAGGGGCACCAGGCCTTGCGGCAACGGTAGAAAGGATTTGTCGGAAGACGGTGGGGAAGATCGGCTGATTTTGTCTGCCGTCGACAAAAGGACATCTTTCTGCAACACCGCCGGATTGTTGCGGTACTGAGCTATAATCACTCCAGCCCCGATAATGATGAGGATGGTTAGTATGGTCAGACTCGAAAGTGTTTGCCAACTGCTGATGTGTTTGTTTTCCCGAATCATATAAGCCCATGAATATGCGGATAATCTGGTAATAACCAATTGAGTACCGAATCAAATGGAATATGTAGGCGTTCACGGGTTCAAAGCCCGCCCTGGCCTCCGGCTCGTAAGGGCACGATCCTACGCCTCGGAGAGTGCGACTCGTGGCATGATTCCAAACCTATGCTTGAGTAGGCTTAGACTGTACTTTTCGCATGTATAGTGCCGATGATCGGTCTGGGCCAGGGGTTCAGGGTTTAGAGGTTGAAGGTTCAAGGTTTTGGGTTCAAAGTTCAGAACAGATAAAGGTGTCAGGTTTCGGGTGTCGGGAATTCGGCCTACGCCTCGGAGAGCGCGACGTGATGTGGCTATGAAATTGCTTTACACTCTATTGGGTTGGCTTTCCATAACTACATCTTGACATGCCAGGTCTGGGTCAGGGGTTGCATTCTCGTCCCTGGACTGCATTTGGGATGCGTATTTACGAGAAAAGCGTCAGCTTCGTCAGGCCTAATCCAAAATTCGGAGCCAAATTGGCAATTATTTGGCAAAATGAACATTTTTAACAAGGACTTCGGGTCTTTAATGCCTTCTTTGTCCTTAACCCCCTGGCCCAGACCTGAATTTATGTTGCTCAATTATTTAGATTCATATTTGGGAGCCTGACACGGGCCGTAATATGATCTCATAAGTCGCACTCTCCGAGGCGTAGGCTCGGAGGCTACGAGCCGGAGGCCAGGGCGGGCTGAACCTGTGAACGGTTATGTGAGACATTGCAGGAGTCCGGGGGTGCCGATGAAGGTTCTGTCCGAGTTTTGTGCTACAAGGTGCCAGCATAATGTAATGAGTAACATGTGTCAATTAGAAAGGAAACTTTAGTCCGTGGTCGGTTGTCTGTTGTTAGAAAAACCAGCCCTTAGTCTCCTCAATAGGAGTTGATGCGCATTATCTATCTAATGGAAAATATACCAATAAATAACAATTTGTGATGAATTTTGAAATTAAGACCATAGTTTGATACAGATACCACGTTCACTCACAGTGGCTTCTTATTCGCATTATTTTTGCCACCGACAACAGACAACGGACAACTGACAGATTGTAACTCGACCCTAATCTTTTAAAGCACCCAAATTTCACATCGGTATCAGATCAAGCCTCCTTCATCAACCTTGACCCTATGGGTATCGGTATTATTATGCCCTTAACGCAATTTTCCGGCAACATGTTGTCAGAACCTATAACCTATTCGTAGTTACGACATAAAATGGCAAATTATCAACGACAATCCATCCTTTGCCCCAACTGCAGAAAACTTATCAGCGCGTCTGAGTCTAAATGCCCGTATTGCAGTACGGCCAACCCGGCTTCATTGTGGAAGAATAACGTCTGGACCCGGGTATTTCGTGATCCGAACAAATTCGTTAAGTTGATCATCTCAATTAATGTGGGCATGTTCATCCTTTCCATTTTATTTGATCCCAGAGCTACCGGTTTATCGCTAAATCCGCTCATCTTTCTGTCGCCTTCAGGTCCGATTCTTGAGTTGTTCGGCGCCACCGGGACCGTTCCCATCAATCAGTATCATCGTTATTGGACCCTTGTCTCTGCCAGTTACCTTCACGGCGGGATTTTGCACATTTTTTTCAATATGGCGGCGTTAAATCAGCTGGCTACCGTCGTCAACCGGGAGTTTGGGGTCTATCGGATGTTTGCTATCTACACCCTCAGCGGCATTGTCGGATTCTGGATCTCCTATCTGGCCGGCGTATATCTGACTATCGGAGCTTCTGCCTCGGTATGCGGGCTGGTAGGGGCTATCCTCTACTATGGTAAAAGCCGCGGCGGGGTGTATGGTAAAAACCTGTACAGACAAATTGCCGTCTGGGTGGTCTTTCTCTTTATCTTCGGGTTGCTGGTTCCGGGAATTAACAATTGGGGCCATGGCGGAGGAATTCTGGCCGGAATTGTTTTTGGTTACCTGCTGGGGTATCAGGAGAAAACAAGAGAAAATTTCTTTCATAGGACCCTTGCCGGCGTCTGTTTGATCGTCACGTTTTTGGTGCTTATCTGGGCTGTTTCCACTTCGGTTTATTATCTTTTGCTGAGGTGAGAGAGATAGTAACCCTAACCCGGACGAGCCGGAATTGAATATTGAAAATTGAATATTTGTGGATGTCGCTTCGCTCTGTCATTTGTATGATCTTTTTTTAAATTGAGATTACCACAGCGTTGGCGATTTTACGGGTACAGAATGGATATCACAAGTCATAGGGGTGCGCAAAACATTCCCGTTTAAGTTAAATCTTCATATGTTTTTTTCAAAACCTTGCCAATTTTAATTTTTTGGGGGCAATATTTTTCAGCTTTAGAATAGTCGGTCTTAAGAATATTTGCCTTAATATTTGTCGGTAGCGCATTGAATAACGTTAACGCCGTATTTCGATCTCCATAGCTGTGATTGTACATGGAATAGCGTAATATATCGCTGATCGGAATGTCAAGATCGACTGCTGGTTCGCAAATATTTGCACAGCCGGCGCAATAGCCGGGAGCAGTTTGTTGAGCATATTGTTCCAAGCGTTTTTTGTCACCGCGTGATAGGTTCTTATCATTCAAAGCTGCGGCAACATTAGCCTGCAGGATGGTCATATTCGGCATAGCTGAGCAGATGCTGGTAATATTTGGATTTTCCCACACCACCTTAAATTTGGCCTGTTCAGCGGTATATCCTTTTTTTAAAAAACTATCGGTCATTTTCAGAGCATCATCGGTTTCAGATCCCGATCGAAGCATAAAAGTTTGCCGAGAAAGCAGCCTGTGTTTTCATCGCTGTCAATCCTATTCCCGCTTTAACACAGGCATCAACCGCTCTTTTCATTTCGGTTTTTACCATTAGTCTGTAATTATAACTCATCATTATTCCATCGATCCATCCGAGTTTAGCTGCCGCAAGCATACTGTTTTCCATATTTTTATGGGTGGTAAATCCAAAAAAACGAATCTTTCCTCTATCTTTGGCTTTTTCAGCCCAGGCTTTGACTTCATCTGTCAATTCATTTTTTATGTCACTTACATGATGAATGAAATACATATCGACGTACGATGTATTCATTCTTTGAAGTGAGGTATTTAATTTCTCAGATAATTTTTGCGGATATGAAGTAGCTGCTTTAGTTACCAGGAACACTTTTTTTCGGTCGTCTGGGAACTTGGCAAAGTATTTGCCGATTGCCTTTTCGTTTTTACCCCATCCATATGAATTAGCCGTATCCCAATAGGTTACACCCATTTTAAAGGCTTGCCTGAACATTAACTGGTCTGAAATCTTTAATACACCACCCAGTGAAAGAATAGAGACATTTACGCCTGTTTTTCCAAACGGTCGCGTTGGCACAATCATTTGTTCGGGCACCTTCGTTGAGGAGCTGCCATGTGCCTGCGTTAAAGAGCTTAAGGGTATCAAAACCGATCCTAAACCGACTGCGCCAGCGGTTTTTATAAAATTTCGCCTTGAAAAATTCTCCTTTTTAGCGGACATGCTTAATATCTCCTTTTGATAGATTAAACTGCCTTAAAATGGTCCCAGCCCCTGGGCATAATGGGTTTGGCTGTGCCGTCGGGATAGATAATCTCCAGCCGGTTATCCGCCGTTGTTTTGCCGATGCAGAAAAGCGGCCGGTTGAACTCATTGTGAAATTTTTGAGCAATTTCTTCTGCTTTTTCCGGAGCCGCGGTGCACAGCAGGGTGTAATCTTCGCCTCCGCGAAGGGCATATTCAAGCGGGTCGAATCCAAAGGCGTCGCAAAATTTTTGCAGGGAATCCGAAAGCGGTATCTTATCGGCATAAAGGATTGCGCCCACTGTGCTTTGCTCTGCGATATGGCCAAGGTCGGAGCTTAGCCCATCGCTGATATCAATGGCCGCCCGGATGCCGGATTGGCCTGCCAGAAAACGCCCCTCGTGCAGGTGGGGTTCAGGTAAAACATGCGCCCTGTAAAGGGCTTGCAATTCGCTGGAATCAACCGGGAGATCGTTTAGAATCAAATGAAGCCCGGCCTTACTATCACCGAGATATCCGGTAGAAAAAATGATGTCCCCCGGCTCGGCCGCATCTCGGCGCAGCAACTGGTCTTTTGCAACCGTCCCGTGAACGACAACATTGATAATTAAATCAATTTTGGAGCCGGTGGTATCACCGCCCAGAATGTTGACATCGAATTTGGCGGCCAGGTGTTTCATGCCGTCGTAAACAGCTTCGAGATAATCCAGCGGGCACTTTAGCGGAATGCCGATGCTGACAAATGCCTCCCGGGCCTGACCTCCCATGGCGGCGATATCGCTTAGATTAACGGCCAGGGATTTATATCCCAGATCGAATCCGGAAATCGTTTTTCGAATGAAATGAATGCGTTCAACCAGCAAGTCGGTGGTGATCAGAGAAACCTGATCGGAGGCCACGGTAAAAGCGGCGGCGTCATCTCCAATGGCCCTGATAATGTTGTCCGGTCGGATCAAACAGCCCCGGCTGATTTTATTGATGAAACCGAATTCCCCGATTTGTTTTAACTCCATCGTTTTTTGCACCTCGCGTTCCGGCAGTTGTTCGTTCTATCCGGGTTAGCCCTTAGCGGGTTTTTTCTGACAACAAGTTGTAAAAGACTGAAGGTGTCAGGTGTCAGGTTTCAGGTTTCAGGATTTAGTACCTCAACTCTCTGACATCCGAAACCTAAAATCAGCGTGCATGCTGCCCCGCAGGGGCCACTTTTTCCGGGCACGGTCTTGGAAAAAGCATAGTACCTATTTATTGAAATCACATCATGTTTGCACATAATTTATGCCATAGCCAGATTGAATATTTAAGGAATGCTACCCGTCGAGAGCATATGGGTCTAACGATCGATTTAAATAGAAAAGACAGAGCAAAGCGATACCACAAATCTTCAATCTTCAATCGTCAATATTCAATCCCGGTTTATCCGGGTTAAGCGATCTCAATGGTTTTAAAAGCCCTGGCGACTTCCAAAACAGGATCATTGTTATTGATCCACTGGCTGGCATAGTTCAGACAGTTGCAGATGAAAGTGGTATTCTCATAGGTTTTCTGCCTGCGGTAATGAACATGGCCGCTGATCGAATACTTCACCGAGTAGTTTAGCGCCAGTTCGCCGTATTGTTTGCTGCCAAGAAATGCATTCAGATATTGCCACATGCTGTCCGGTGGCTGCACCGTAAAATCCATAATGGGCAGCACATGGGTAACCAGAATGATGTTGCTGCTCTTGCAGGCACTCAGCTGCTTCTCGAGCTTGTTGTGGAAATGCCGGTGCATTTCAAGGGTGGATGTTCCCCACACGGCTTTAATTTTATCCTGCCACAGACGATCATCTATCTTCATACGATCAAATTCTTTGGCGGAATATTGCTGACTGCCGAAAGTGTAATCATACCAGCCCAGATCTCCGATTGCGACCCAGCCATCCGCCAACTCGGCGGGGCCATTGGCAAGGTTGCCGCCGAATGTCTTCAGCGCATCATAGATATCCCAGGCGGTTTTATCGGGATGATTTTCATTCCAAATGTCGTGATTGCCGGGGACAAAAAGGCACCGCACCCCGGAGGCCTTTTCGATGTCACCCAGGGTTCGCAGGGTCAGTTCGTAATCATTGGCGACATCACCGGCAATAATCATAACGCCGATATTGTTTTTTTTTATCGCCGCAACAATCCCCTCCAGCACCTTATCCGGTCTGGAATGTTCAAGGTCGATATGAATGTCGGATAAAATACCAATTTTCAAAATATACTCCTGTTGTTAGATTGATGACGGAGGACAGATGACGGTTGGCAGATGACATAAATAGGGTGTCAAGTTTCAATAGACAGAGTCCAAAGAATTCGGAAGTGGGAATGCGGCCTCCGGCCCATAGGGCCTACGCCTACGCCCCGGCGGGAATTCGGAAAGTCAACGCAAAGGGCAAAAGGCATGGCGCATAGCATAATGAAAGATGACAGAAATCGGAATTCGGAAGGTGGAATGAAAAATGCAATTTTAGGCACACGGCTCAGAGATAAAGGCGTAAGGCTAATGATGTTATTCATTTTAAATTCAAATCTGTCTGCGGTTGTCAGGGTGCATCTGCGGTTAATAAAAAACCAATAAAACCTTGAATGACTATTCCTGTTTCTTTTCAGCCCTTCGACTCCGCTCAGGGCCGTGAGCCTGTCGAACGGCCGGTTTGATACTCGCAACGAAAATCTTAATCAATTCTTCTGTTTCTTCATCTTTTCCGATTCAACATTCGATGTTGGACGTTCGACCTGCCCGCAATGCCTTGAAGCCGGTGCGAGGCAAATTTAATAATTTGATTCATAACTCAATGATTATGCTAACTCAACGCACCATGCATGGCAGGCGGGTGTTCATCCTTTCTGTCCCTGCCGCACAAAAACAACTATCGCTTATGGGCCGACGCCCCGGAAGTCGAGCCGGGATTCTTCACTTAATCCGGCTTTCCCAGCATATCGTAGCGGTATTTGACTGTCGCGCCGTAAACGGTGGCATATCCCGGATTTTCCGGAAAGATAAAGGTTGTCTGGTACAGTTTTCCCACCAGATTCAACACCTGCCGGATAAACCGGTTTTCCGCAACCTTGCCGATCATGACGATATGATCCCGGCAATTGACGGACCGGGCGCAAATAGAGGCGATGATGCC
>PVMK01146995.1_pt1 | contig 23938 bp, 23 predicted proteins | sample 1853481 | NCBI WGS metagenome assembly PVMK01 (sample SAMN08533507, study PRJNA380276) | Marine sediment metagenome, whole genome shotgun sequencing project. | reverse complement strand
CGGGACGCACCCGGTAATTATCAGTCTGGTCGGAAAACACGATTTGACCCTGTTCATTGGTCAGAACAACGGTGGGTAATACCGTGTCAGATTCATAACCCAGTACCTGCATTCCCATCGGTGTACCCCACTCGTGCAGTATTCCCAGTTGTTTTGCTGCTGCATTGTCCCGGTCGCGCATAAATACCATGGGTACGTCAAATCGTGCGGCCAGTGCCTGGTTTTTTTTGATTGACTGGGGACTGATTAAAATCACACTGATACCCGCTTTATCAATTCGCTGCCAGGCGGCGGCCAGTTCTTCAATCTGGGCGGTACAAAACGGGCACCAGTTACCCCGGTAAAAAAGTAGCAAATGTGGTTTTGCCTTGAAACTTTCCGAGGAAACAGTATGGCCATCCATGGACTCAAGCCTAAATTCCGGCAGGGGAGCACCCACTTTAAGAGCGTGTGAATCGCGTCCGCGAAATACCGAGTACCAGCGTAAATAGACCAGCCATGCCAGCAGTGTGATGCCTGCCCATACATGTATGGCACCGGCAGCTTTTCCATAACGAAAAGACATTGCCATGGTCACAACCAGGCCCAGGCCGCTGAGAATGCTGTATTCAATGGGGTGACGGGGTGTTCGTGGTGATTTGAATGTGAAGGCCTTGATGAAAAATGCCAGTGGCGCGAAAGCTGCCAATGCCAGTCCCAGCCAGGAAAGCAGGGGCTCGGTACCCCTGACTAACTGGGTGAAAGCATACAGACTGACCACGGCGAGCCAGGTAACAAAACCGCTGATGAATATTGATTTGAGCAAGTTCAATGTGGTGAACTCCCGGGCAACATGTGAAAATACCGGAACTGTTTTAAGGCACCGGGTTTAAGTAAGTATAACGCCTGGTATTCTCAGAGCGTTTCGGTTAAACCCGATAAGCCCCTGTCCGGACCCTGTGCGCACCAACGGAGTGTAACCATGATTAAAAAGTATCTCTCATCGATAAGCCTGATGCTGGTACTGATTCCGCTGACTTCCTGGTCAGTTGACAAGAACTGTTTTCCGCCGGAAATGATCCCGGACAACATGTTCCCGACCATCAAGCTTGAAACCAGTATGGGCGATATTGAGGTTGAATTGAACCGCATGCGGGCACCAGCCACCGTCAATAACTTTTTACGTTATGTACTGGAGGGTGAATACGACGGCACCATTTTCCACCGCGTGATGTTTGGTTTTGTGGTGCAGGGCGGAGGTTACACAAAGGATATCGAAGAAAAGACCATGCATGAAAACGTACTCAATGAATCAGGTAATGGTTTGCAGAATATCACCGGGAGCATTGCGATGGCCCGCTATGAAGACCCGCATTCGGCCACGCGGCAGTTCTATTTCAATATGAGTGACAATTCCAGCCTTGACCCAAGTTCGCGCAACTGGGGTTACACGGTATTTGGCGAGGTGGTTTCCGGGATGGAGGTGCTGGAGGCAATCTCCGAGGTGGAGACGGGTTACAGCGAAGATCTTGATGCAGAGGATGTACCCGTCACGCCGGTCTTATTGATCCGGGCCACCGTGCAGTAATGAGGCTTGTAAGCGGAGATCATGTTCCCGCAGTTGCCTGTTTCGAGGCGCGTTAGTTAATGGGTTGGGGCGAATTCTTTGCATTATCCAGTGCGCTGACCTGGGCGCTGGCAGTCATCTTATTGCGCCGCTCCGGTGAAACTCTACCACCGTTTGAGCTGAACCTGTTCAAGAATTTCTTCGGTATGGGTCTGCTGATTCCGACCATTCTCCTGGTTGACGGGTTCAGTCTGCCTGAGTACACAGCAATCGAACTATCATTGGTATTGATGTCCGGTGTGTTCGGCATTGCAGTAGCGGATACCTGGTATCTGAAAGCGCTCAATATCATGGGTGCGAGCAGAACAGGTATTGTTTCCAGCCTGTTCAGTCCGTTTGTCATTCTGTTATCAGCTATTTTCCTTGGAGAGCGCCTGGTCTCATGGCAATGGCTTGGCCTGATTCTGGTTTTATCCGGCGTGTTGCTGGTTACCTGGCGCCGGCACCGGTCAGCGGTGGAAGTCGCCGACGTTAAAAGAGGGGTGATTTACGCTGTCGGTGCGGTGTTTATGATGGCCGTCGGTGTCGTCATGGTAAAAGAAATACTCGAATCGGGACCCTTTTTATGGACCGTAGAGTTGCGTATGATCGGTGGTGCAGCCAGCATGCTTATATTCATGCTCGTTCGCGGCCAGTGGCAAAGTGTTAAACATAATTTCAGCCAGCCCCAACCCTGGGGTACCGTGATGTTTGCGTCATTCATGGGGGCGTATTTTGCATTGATATTGTGGTTGGCCGGATACAAATTGATTGATGCATCGGTGGCTTCAGTCCTCAATGAAACCAACGTGGCGTTTATCGTCTTGCTGGCCTGGATAATGCTTGGGGAACAAATTAACCGGCGTAAGCTCGCTGGTCTGGCCCTGACACTGGGTGGTGTGATTATCATGATGCTGGTCTGAAGGAGAGCGAATGCAGACGCAGTTCTCAATGAAAAAATGGTTGCTCAGCCTTGTTTTGTTACTGGCAGCGATGCTTTCTGTAACGCCCTTCGTCGATCAGCGTGCTGCGGCCGATTATGAGCAGCTTTTTCAACGCGCATTTATCACCTTTGCCCTGGCCAGGACGATCAACGGTGTAATTTCTGTGGTACAGGGCACCGAGATCGCTCTGCAACCTGCCGGGGTGGGCGTCACCTTGACGCCGGGTGAGATACTGGACCCTGTTAATGACCTGGTAGAGCGTTTTTCATGGATCATGATGGGCGCAACTATTTCACTGGGTGTGCAAAGCGTGTTGCTGGATGTCAGTGCATGGTGGGCCATACAAGTGTTAGTGGCCCTGTTGGCAGTTTGGCTGTTGATACGTTTATGGTATCCGGGACAGGACTCCCAGGTGTACAGGGTGCTTTTGAAACGGACGTTCCTGTTGCTGCTGTTTATACGCTTCGCTGTGCCCGTGATGCTGATTGCCAATGACTTGCTGTATCAGCAGTTTCTGGAACCACGTTACCAGCAGAGCACAGAAATCATTAGCGCAGCAGGTAAAGAGCTGGAGCAACTGAATGCAGAAGCAAGTTTGGAAGAAGCCGAGGATGCTGACATTGGCATGCTGGACTCCATAACCCGTGCCTGGAGCAGTACGGTTGATACCATGGATCTGTCCGGCAGGCTGGACCGCATACAGGCCCGGGCAGGTGAGGTCATAGAACATTTAATTCAGTTGAGTGTTGTTTTTATTCTTCAAACCGGCCTGTTGCCGGTGGCTTTTTTATGGTTTTTTCTACAGGTTATCAAAAGACTGTTCAGGTCGATTCGCGTTGACGACTTAAAAGAACAATAGAAAACACCCCAATAAACATGAACATAACATGGTTATCGATCATGTATTACAGCAGCGCGAGCTATTTACCTACAAAATATAAATTGACATGAATGGCAAAAAATGACAATAATGGCCATAAGTGACATATATGGCAAAACATGACATATATGGCAAATAATAAAAGAAGGAGGGGGGTTAGACAACAAGTAATGAAGATGGCAGTGTAGGGGTTATTAAGGGGGGCTCCGCACCTGGCTACAAAGGGGATCTGAAATTACTTGTAAGGGGGAAAGATAGAGTTCCGGCCACGAGACAGGCTGGGCTTTGTCTTATGTGATGCTAAAACAGATGTGACCCATGTTTTCATCACCGGTTTGAATAGGTATTGAGTAAATGTGGTTTTGTACAAAGGATTGTAATTTTAGAGAACACGGAGAGCCTTATGGTCGTGCCCAGCGAACCTGATTTACGTGACGTCGCCATCCTTACACGCGCCGTTGAGAATGCTTTCAGAAAAATGATCCGTTTGCTGATCGGAAAAATGTCGCTGAAAAAACTCCAGGAAATGATTCAAATCATTTTTGTTGAAGAAGCAGAAGCAAAATTAAGAAAGGAAGTACCAGGCAAGAATGTCGCGCTGGGCGACATCGCGTTGCAGACCGGTGTTGACACGAGAACGATCAAGAAAATCAGAACCTATATTGCAGTCAGCAACCCCATTCATCAGGATGACGTTTTTCTTGATGGCTTTATGCCTCTGTTTAAAGTGTTTGATCTGTGGATGAACGACGTAAAGTTTTTTGATGTGGATTCAGACAAGCCAAGAAAACTGAAAGTAGAGGGTGAGGGCGCAACATTTTCTGAACTGGTCAAAATGTCAATTCAATCCCGGGGCTTGACTGCCCAGGCCGTTTTGAAACGTCTGAAGGAGATTGGTGTTGTAGAAGAGGATCCACTTTCCGGGACAGTCGTGCTCAAGCAGGAAGACAATGTATTCATCAGCGAGGATGAACTGGACCTGTTGGATGTAGGTTTTACTGCAATAGGCAACCTGGCCGGTACGATAAGTCATAATATTCAGAGCAATCTGAATGACGGTGCAAAGTATTTTCAGAGGGGAAGTTGGGATTACCAGTTTGATCCGGAAAAAATGGATCAGATTCGGGAAACAATTCACAGATACCTGCGAAAAGAGGATGAAAGATCCCGGGATCTGCTTGCTTCACTTGCTGAAACCAATCCGCAAAATGGTCAGGTGACTGCTGGTATCAGCATGTTCTATTTTGAGGATGAGCCGCCAGCCTGAGCGGTTTTAGATGGCGGCATAACTGGCTGGTAACACCATCAATAGCAGTATGTTTACAGTAAAAACTATCTGATCTGTCCGCTTTGGGCGTGTAGGTTCCTGCCTGCTTTATCTACAAATTATTAATGACATAAATGGCAGAATATGACATTCTTGTCAATTACTGACATATATGTCAATTCAGAAAGAAGAGGGACTCTGAATAAGAAGCGATGGAGATCACGGAGGAACTTATGATCACACCCAGGGAAGCTGTTTTAGGCGACGTTGCCATTCTTACACGTGCCGTTGAAAATGTTTTCAGAAAACTGATCCGTTTGCTGATCGGAAAGATGTCACTGAAAAAACTTCAGGAAATGATCCAGGTTATTTTTGTCGAAGAAGCAGAGGCAAAACTAAGACTGGAAACACCGGGTAAAAATGTGCCCCTGTCAACCCTGGCGGTCGTAACAGGTTTTGATACCCGAACGCTTACCCGGATTAAAGGTAAAGAAAGCTACCTGAAGCCATTTTTCGAGCAAAACGTTTCCTGAGCGAAATTACGCCAGAGTGCAGCGTGTTGGATGTCTGGGAAAGTAGTTCAAAATACAGGGACTCAAAGTCAGGTAAACCAAAGACACTGGCAATAAGAGGGTCAAAAGTCAGTTTCGAATCCCTTATTGGCGATTCAAATTCAACCAGGGGCGTAACCGTGACATCATTTCTGCAGAGGCTGGAAGCGAGCAAGTCAATTATTGTTGATAAAACTCAGAATACAGTTCAGATGATTGATAAACGCTACACGCCATTTGAATCTGAAGATCAAACTGAAAATGTCAAAATTGGAATGGCAGCGGTTGGTAATCTTGTCGATACGATAGCTTATAACCTGAAAGCCTCCTCGCAAGGCAGAGAGTCATTTTATCAACGGGGCTGCTGGACCAATCGTCTTGATAAAAATCAAAGTGAAAAATTACGCAGGCTGGTTAAGAAATTTCTTGTCAAGACTGATGAGAGAGCAAGAAAAATAATGAAACCATTTGAGCAGAATACCGTGAACAATGATCAGGTCACAGCGGGTATCAGCTTGTTCTATTTCGAGGAGGAGTCCCATGGTTGAGTCGCGGAGGGCGAACACCCCGGATGGTTCTATGGGGCTGGTATAGACCGGAAGTTGTAGTCTAACCAACCGTCTTTTTTTGTAAAAATCAGGCTGTGTACGCTGTCACCATCTTCGATGTTGACCTGGTTTAACTGTGCTGGAAAAGCGTCACGCAGAATGTCATCGCGAATCAGTATGTTTTGAGGCAGGCGACCGGGCAGCTCCTGGTAAACGAGAATATAGTTCCCTGAGAGTTCGGCGCCTATCAACTCCAGCTTAAGCTCATTTTCACCCGCCCTGATCTGAAAATTCTCTTCTACGTAAAGTGCGATATGCGCACGTCCTTCAATGTCTCCGACCGATAAACCAGGGAGATCCAGTGCTGCCCCCACCCCCAACTCGGCATCATGCGTATGCAGACGATGGACAATCTCGGTTTGTCCGGATAGTTCGTTCCATTCGATGGTGGTCAGACAACCAGGGGCCCGGTGAGCCAGGCATACGGAAGCCATTCCAAGCAGTGCAAGTGTGACGATGAAGGCACTGGCAATGCGCAATCTCACCACGTTGATCACCGGGTGGATTTCAGCGGTACGGTACGAATGGAGCCGTCTTTACCTGCCTTGCGCGCTCTTAATGTCTGCAGCATATCGGCCATCAGATCACGTGTCTCATCTTCGTCTTTATAGAGATCAATACGGGATTTCTCAATACGGCCGGGATAATAGTTATTTGAATAATCAGCGTCAGCCGTTTCATGACGCGGGTCCAGTACCACCGCGCTGATCGCCTTGTCGCGAATCAACAAGCGGGTGAGCCTGTCCGGGCTACGGCGCCAGATTTCGGCGGGCAGTGTCATCATTTCTTCACTGCCGTCCGCATTTGTTATGAGCAGAGGTAACGGCGTCGGCAAGCCACCGATATTCTCGAAGTCCATAAAATAAATGAAATCGTCCTCGGCCACTGCACGCTGGAGTGTTTCATATTCCCAGTCCTCCAGTTCATCGAGCATCTGGGTATACGCGTTCCGGTCCTTGTTGCTGGGTGTGAAACGGTCCTTGTCGTTGTAGAAATCAGCCAATTCGGGATGCTTGTCCAGGTAATACTCACGATCCTCTTCCCTGTTTCGTATTTGTGCCAGTGTTTCCGGTACTTCCGCGGCATATTCCTTACGCTTGAGAGCATTTTCAACATCCGGGTCTGCCGTCGATACCTTGTATTCCCGCAACCCGGTCAAAGCCACATCGACATGATCAGTGGAGAAGAACCATCCACGCCAGAACCAGTCGAGATCGACTCCGGAGGCATCTTCCATTGTGCGGAAGAAATCTGCCGGGGTCGGTCGCTTAAATTTCCATCGCTGCGCGTATTCCCTGAAGGCAAAATCGAATAACTCACGGCCCATGATGGTCTCGCGCAGTATGATCAGTGCAGCCGTGGGTTTGGTATAAGCATTTGGACCAAACTGCAGCAAGGATTCCGAATTGGTCATTATCGGGACCTGGTCCTCGCTGACCATGTACTCGGTTATGGCGTCGAGCACGTTGACATGTGTGCTGTAGGCCGGAAATTCTTCCTCCCATTCGAGTGCTGCCAGGTAATCCAGGAAGCTGTTCAGGCCCTCATCCATCCAGGTCCACTGGCGCTCATCCGAATTGACAATCATCGGGAAATAATTATGGCCAACCTCGTGGATGATCACACCGATCAGGCCGTATTTAACCCGCCGTGAGTAAGTCTCGTCCGGCGCGTTCTCGAGCAGTTTAACCACACCGTCTTCGTTTTCTTCAGGCTCGAGAGGTTCCGGACGATAACCATTGAAGGTCACCATTGGATATTCCATGCCACCACTCTTCCAGGTATTGATCGATTGCGAGGTCGGATAGGGATAAGGGAACGAGAAACGCGAGTAGACTGCCATCGTGTGTACGATGGAGTGAGTCGAGTATTTCGACCACACCGGTTCTGCTTCCGGTGGATAAAAAGACATGGCAAGAACTTCGGGGTTTTTCACATCATCCTGCTTGTGGACCATTGCGTCCCAAATGAACTTGCGGGAACTGGCCCAGGCAAAATCGCGGACATTGTTGGCCTTGAAGACCCAGGTTTTGCTGCCCTTTGATTTTTGTTTTTCATTTTCCAGGGCCTCATCCGGCGTGACAATCATGACCGGTTTGTCAGCATCACGTGCGGCATTGAGTCGTCTTCTTTGTTCGGATGTAAGCACTTTATCGGGGTTCTGCAGTTCTCCCGTGGCAGAAACGATGTGGTCTTCGGGAACGGTAATCTCTACCTCGTAGTCTCCGAACTCCAGTGTGAACTCACCCCGGCCTATGAATGCCTTGTGTTGCCATCCGGCGTAGTCGGTGTAGGCAGCCAGCCGTGGAAACCATTGAGCGAGGTAGTATATGTAGGTGTCATTATCCGCAAAGTGCTCATAACCGCCACGACTATCGACCCGTTCTTCGAGCAGAATATTGAACGACCAGTCAATTGAAAAAGTGATCACCTGGCCTGCAGCAAGTGGCTGTGGCATATCGATACGCATCATGGTGCCAGCAATCGTATGGGGAAGATTCTTTCCTTCTGAATCGGCCACACGTTCGATTTCAAAACCATAATCAATGTCTTTAGCCAATTGGTTCCGGGCAATACTTGCGTAACTCAGAACATCCTTGTCCTGTTCTTTCCAGGTCTTGCGTCCCACCGCATCCATGGCCGTCTCTGTCATACGCTCCAGAGAATTGTCAGCGAAGCGATTCTGGTCCATTTGCAGCCAGATATAACGCAGTGAATCGGGCGAGTGATTGGTGTAGGTGATCGTTTCAGAGGCGCTGATGCGACGTCGTGTCTCGTCCAGACGAACCTTGATTTTGTAGTCGGCCCGCTGCTGCCAGTATTGCGCTCCGGGTGCACCGGACGCCGTGCGATAAACGTTCGCCGTGGGCAGGTCCACGTCCAATTGCCGGAACGCATCACGGAAGTCGCCCTTGGTCTGGCGTATGGCGTCTGCCCCGACGCTTCCACTCAAGGTGATTAACACTGTCAATAACAGGAGTAGATATCGCATAGTTGATCCCGAATTATTTTTATTAAAATTGCCTAACCAGCTTGGCACAAGGTCGCCTGTTTTTGATGAGTATCGCTGATAGCAGTGGTGTTCAAAATTTCAATTTACCTATGTCAGATAACGCTTGGGATTCTGAAGGGCGGCTAAACTTTGGCCGGCCCGTCGGCCAACCCCACAGGATTTCTCCGCGCACGAAGTATGTCTCTCCGGCGACGATATCCAATGTGATTAAGTCACTCCCGTCAACAGACGGAGAGCGCACATCAAACGTTTTTTGACCAGGATCGTAATACTGGTAAAACATCGAGCCGCTCGACAGCGCGCCCACTGACACGCCACTACTATCAGTAATCTGGAAACGCATCGCTTTACCCTTGGCCTTTTTTTCGCGGTAGAAAACAACCAAACCTTTATCTGGTTTGGCGGTTGGCACCGTCGCTGAGAGTGCCTGACCGGACGGCAGCGTCACCATCAATGCCAATAACAATAAAAGAGTAGTCGCAGATTTCATGTGCATGGTTTTTCTCCTTGGAGTGGACGCTAGTTAAGCAACATGACTTCAAGTAACAGTTTTTGAATGTTCTGTCGACTGTCCATCACGGCTAGCAAAACAAGTTGCTTTTTGTCTTCATTGATCCGGTAGAAAACCATGTTGTGCTCATCAACTGGATATTGCCGAAAATTCTTAATTCCAAGTTCTATTAGTCTGTTGCTTATGGGGGCGATATGCTGGTTTTCAGAAAGATTGGTGGCTAAATATTTTTTAATCTTTGATTTAGTCGCCTGAGCTTTTCGAGGCGAGTATTTGGTTTCCAGAAAACAAATCAACCGGTCCAGGCAAAGCTTGAAAACAGGTGTCGCGACGACTTCATACATGATAAATAATTAGCGGATCAGCTAAATGTCAAAAGCCTGGTCCAGACTTAAGGTTTCTTTTTCCATTGATTTATCGGATAAAACGAGTAATTTCAACAGTGCAAGTGTTTCTTGTTGATACTCATAGTCTTCTGCGTTTTGTATAACAAATCGAGCCTTGCCCTTTTGGGTTACCAGCAGCGGGCCATCCAGTTCAAGATGGTTGGCGTGCTCTTTAAGGTAGCTTAATGTTTCGGTTTGCATGTTTTGTTCAATTCGGTCTTTATATGGACTGATATTAGTCTTAACGGGTATTGTTTGCAAGAATGGCGAGCCCGACAGGATTCGAACCTGTGGCCCCCAGATTAGGAAAGCATAGCTTTTTCGTATGATATTTTACATCCTATTGATAATACGGTATTAAATATTTTATTTGTGCGGGAAAATGCTTGCAAAGTCTTGCAAAGAACAAGTTAGGGAGTCGAACACCTTCCTTAAATATTGTATCCGGCACAATTAATATTAAATGTTCGCCATTTAGATACTCGTGCTTGGCAAGCGAATCATAACGATCAAGCCTGTTGGATTGTTAGACCTGAGAATAAGTTCGCCATCATGACCTTCTGCGATGGCCTTGGCTATCGTAAGTCCCTAGCCCAAACCCTCCCTGATCACTTTCCCGGGCTTCTGAGAGGCGATGGAAAGGCTCCAGTGCACTTTCGAATTTGTCATGTGGGATGCCCGGACCAGTATCAAACACGGATATGTCCAGTCCTGCATCGCTTATGAGCAGGTCTACTTTGGCTCCACCACCATACTTGTTAGCGTTTTCAATCAGGTTTCTCACAGCGCTGGCAAGGGCTTCAGGGCGGCAGGTCCAGTGAAGTCCTTTCGCACCAATAAATTCAGCCTGCTGTCCCGCGTCTTCAAAGTCGCTGCACTCGCTCGCGAGCATTGCACTGAGGTCGATATGACGCATCGGTTCTGAGCGGGCTTCACCTCTTAAAAATTCAAGGGCGGAAGCAATGATCTTCTCCATTTTGTTGATGCTTACGTTCAGACTTTCTCGTGTTTCATCATCTTCGACAAATTCCGTTTTGATCCTAAGCGCTGTGAGAGGTGTTCTCAGGTCGTGACTTATCGCCGCGAGTGTGTCTGTACGCTGCTTCACGTCAGCGGCCACTTGTCGCTGCATGGCATTGAATGATGCAATCGCGTGTTTCAAATCCGGTGGTCCGCTTTCACTCACCGGTGAAACTTTCAAACCATCGGCGAATTGTTGTGCTGCCCGGGTCAGGTTTTTTAGCGGCTTGCTCAATCGTCGTATCAGGAAGATCGCGATAAAACCCACCAGAATGAAGGCTGCGATGTAACGCAATATCCGCCCAAGCAAATCCTGTAAATGCCACTCGTGTGGATGAACTTCGCTGTTAAACCATTCACCGGATTGCAGTTGAATGCTAATGACGATGGCGATCATCGGCAGATCAATTTCAGCTTCGGAGCACGTACGGTAAGAGAAATCATTGCGGCCCAAATTGTTATAACCCACGGATACTTCATTTACATTTATTTCCAAATGTTCTGCGATTCGGGTTTCCAACGCAGCAGTACGGGTATTCCTGTTTGCCTGAGGATGCTGAACCGTGGTGATCGTGTAACCATCATGGCAGGCGGAAATTGATGCCAACACACCGGCCCGTTGGTTGCTATTGAGACTTTCCAGTAATACGTGCATTCGCTGCAGACGGTTTAGTGTTGCATTGCTTTCGGCCCACTCGATCGGTGTGCCACGGCCGACAATTTCAAGCACGATCAGAACGCTAAGCAAAAGCACAAACGAGATCGTCAAAATTGCGATCATGCCTGATTCCATGGTTCCGGTGATGATGCGTATCAGTGACTTCATGGGTCGGACACCAGATTAGCTGCAAACAGGTAACCATCCCCCCACTGGGTCAGGATAATTTTGGGATTCTTTGGGTCCACTTCCAATTTCCTCCGCAGGCGGCTAATGACATTATCGACACTGCGATCAAACAGCTGTGCTTCGCGGCCTTTAGTCAGGTCCAGTAATTGATCCCGGCTTAGCGTGACTCCAGCGTGTTCAATCAGTGTTACCAACAGCAGGTGCTCGCCGGAACTGAGGCGAATTGCAATGTCATCAGGGCCAACAATCTCTTTTCGTGAAAAATTGAATCGCCATTGGTCAAATGCGACCAGGCCTTTTGATTGCATCGGCCTGCTTGGCAGCATCTGGCTACGTCGTAAAACCGACTTTATGCGGGCGAGTAGCTCGCGTGGGTTAAATGGTTTGCTGACATAGTCATCGGCACCCAGTTCAAGGCCCACGATACGATCAGTGTCCTCGCCAAGCGCTGTCAGAAATATGATAGGCACGGTGCTGGTTTGCTGAACACGTTTGCAAATGCTCAGACCATCGTCCCCCGGCATCATGATGTCCAGAATCAGAAGATCGGCGTTAGACGTGGACAGTATCTGATCCAATTCTTCCCCATGGGCCGCCACACTCACCTTGAAACCGTGCTTGCGCAGGTACTTGGCGAGTGAGGTTCGAATGTCATAGTCGTCATCGACCACGACGACATGGGCCTTGTTGCTTGTCATCTGTTGTCTGAGTTACTCCTGATGTTGAGATAATAGTGCTTGGAGGTCAAAAAATCTGTCGCAATTTGTATCAATTGAGCGCGGCGTTACATCTTGCGACAATACTCCTGCCAACTGACATCGTTTAGAGGCTGCCGAGATTTATAGTCTCGCCACCCCTTCAACGGAAGCTTGGCAATGAACAGCAATATGAATATTCCAGTCTTATCCTGGTTTGTCATCACCATCGGACTAATTGAGCCTTTGAGCGCAGTGGCACAGGAGGTGTTCGAGCCACCACTCGACACCACCGTTTTTTGGGCCACACGACTCAATGAAGAAATTGTTGTGGACGGTGAATTGAATGAGTCAATCTGGCAAAGAACTGAGGCGATCACCGAATTTATACAGCAGGATCCTGTACAGGGTGCGCCAGCGTCTTATCCCACCGAAGTTCGCATTTTGTATGATGACGAGGCGCTGTATATTTCCGCGATTTGCTACCAGCCGATAGATTCGACCCGTGTGCAAAATCTGCGTCGGGATTTCTCTGAACAGGAAAACGACCTGTTTGGTATAGCGATCGACGGCTTTTTGGACAAGCGTAATACAGTCGTATTTCAGGTTACTCCGCACGCCAGCCAGCGTGATTTGGAGGTGATTGATGGCTCGGAAGTTAATCTCAACTGGAATGCGCGTTGGACAGTGCGTACCCGGATCAGTGAAAACTACTGGACGGCTGAGATTGCCATTCCATGGCGCAATTTGCGTTATCCGATTGATGCCGAGCGGTTTGGAGTCATTTTTTCCCGCAATGTGCGCAGCTTGAATGAGCAAACCAGTTTACCAGCCGTGCCGCGCGTATTTTCAACCTACCGTATGGCTTATGAGGGTGAAATACACGGCATCGTGCCACCTCCACCGGGTTTGAATGCTCAAGTTAATCCATATGTGGCCAGTAAACATCTGCAAGAGACCGGCGCTGATAATGAATCTACGTTTGATTTTGGAGGCGAAGCAAAATGGGCAATCACGCCCAACACGGTGCTAGACCTCACGGTAAATACCGATTTTGCACAGGCTGATGCCGACCTCCAGGTTATCAACCTGGATCGCTTCAGCGTGTTTTTCCCCGAGCGACGGCAGTTTTTTCTTGAGAGCGCCAATATTTTCAACGCAAGCGTTACCGAGTGGATACGACCATTTTTCAGCCGCCGTATCGGATTGGATGATTTTGGCAACCCGATTCCTTTGGATGGTGGCTTGAGACTGACCAGTCGATCTGCGAAACAGCAGTACGGTGTCCTTGCGATGCGACAACAAGCATTGGATACAAGTCCTGCATCAGACTTTGCGGTGGCCAGATATTCGCGCAACGTATCAGACCAAAGTCGAATAGGCGGCATGCTGACCTACAGACAGGATGAATCCATTGAAAGCGGCGATTTCAGCTTGCCAAAAAACACCAATATGACCTATACGGTTGACGGTCTTTGGCGTCCAACCCAATCGTTTGGCATTCAGGCAATGATGTCTGCCAGCAATGACGATAAAACCGGTAGTGGTTTGGGCGGGCAGTTGTGGGCTTTCTATCAGACCAATCGTGTTTATCTGAGCTCGCTAAATTATTACAGCAAAGACTATAACCCTGGCGTTGGACTTGAACTTCTCGACAGCAACTATGTGATGAACAACCTGACTACGAGTTTTGATTTACGCTCGGAGAAATTACCAGGCTTTATCCGTAGTTTTAACCCCGGTGCCTCCGCGTTTGTATTTCGAAGTGCTGACGATGGCGACTTGATGTTTGCTTTTGCCCCGATCCGGCCTTTACGTCTACGATTTCAAACCGGTGCACAAATCGATTTTTACATTGAACCCAACTGGCAGCGATTAGACAGTTCGTTTTCTCCGGTTGGCATCGAAATTGGCCCCGGCAAATACGACTACACGCGTTATCGCATCAGTGCCAAAACCGATCAATCGGCAAAATACTCCGCCCAGCTAAAAGTCGAAACAGGCGATTATTTTGATGGCAGTCTGGCCAGCTACTCGCTCTCGGCGCGAGTCGCACCTTTACCACAAGTAGAATTGTCAGCAGACCTACAGCTTAACCAGATTCGAGATCTGGGCATTGCCAATGAGGACAAAAACACGCGGCTTTATCGGATTAACGCACGCTTTGCACTGAATCCACGTCTGCAATTTAGTGGGCTTTACCAATGGGATAGCCTCACAGATCGCAGTGGATGGAATATCCGCATGTCATGGGAGTATCGACCACTTTCCTACTTTTATCTCGTCTATAACAAGAACGAGACACAGCAACCGACCCGTGGTGCACGCTTTAGCCAGGATCAATTTATTGCAAAACTGACCTATCTATTTGAGATGTAAGGGGTATAAATGGCGCGCCCGACAGGATTCGAACCTGTGACCCCCAGATTAGGAATCTGGTGCTCTATCCTACTGAGCTACGGGCGCCTTGAAGAGGGGGTATTTTAACCGCTGTTTAGCAGTTTGCGTATGCTAAATGAAAATTAATTGGTAATAGCGTGATTGTTAACCAGGTCAATTTGACCACTATTCAGATTGATGGCAAGGCGGCTGATTTGGCTAATGCCAAAGGTTTTGAAATCGGCTATTAATGCCCATCTGCTGTCACCGGGCGAGCGTTTATACAGCTTGCTGCCGTTTCCGCTCCAGTAGTTGCCACTCGCGTCTAATGAGAGCAACTTAATCATCAAAACGCGTCCTTCAATACGATCAATTGATCTGTAATGATATCTTTGCGCCAGCCCAGGAATCGTTCGGGCAATGGCTCACCTTGCGGTGACAGGATCAGGCTTTCCAGTTCACGTTTGGATGCGAGCAGGGCAGGGTCCACATCCAGTTCTGTTGCTTTTCCGAGTACAAGCCTGCGCATATCGGACATCAACTTGCGATGTTCCGGTTGCAGCATATCCGGGGTTTGGGCGGTTATACCTTCCTCGAGGATTTGATCAATGATGGTAATCAGCTTATGTCCGTAGCGCCGAATCGCATTTGGGTGCCAGATATCCAGTTCGGACAGGGCATCCAGACTGTCAGGTTGCTGGTTTGCGATGGTCATCAGGGCAGTGTCTTTAATGACAAAACCACGGGCCAGGTTTCGTCTTTCAGCTTCTTTATCCCGCCAAGTGGCCAGTGACTGCAAAATCGCCAGCGTAGTACCATCAAGGCGGCCATTACCGTTGATTCTTTTCCAGGCTTGCTCAGGATCTGCCGGTATTTGCGCCTTGTTCAGCAAACGGGCGCAGTCTTCGGTTAACCAGTTTTCCCTGCCGATGTCTTGCAGACGGCTGAGAAGTTGCCGGTGCATCATTGGTAACAGGATTACATCCAGCGCCGCGTAATGTAGCTGGGCTGGACGTAGTGGCCGCTTGCACCAGTTTGAGCGTGTCTCACCCTTGTCGACGATAACACCAAGCAGCCATTCGACTGTTTTGTGGTAACCCATTTGTAAGGACTCGCCCAGCATGGCGCAGGCAATCTGTGTGTCAAACAACGGCTCCGGGACGGCTCCGGTTGTGTAAAGAAGGACGTCCAGGTCTTCGGATGGTGCGTGCAGAATTTTTACAATGTTCTTATCTTCTAACAATGCTGCCAATGGGTGAAGAGGGCCGGTTTTTAATGGGTCGACCAGCCATACCCTTTCACCATCCGAGAGTTGTACCAGTCCGAGGTCGGCGCGCCAGGTTCTTTCACGGACGAATTCCGTATCGATGCCGATGACCTCACAACCAAGCCAGGTTTTAATTGCTTGATGAAGCTGCTCGGCGGACTCAACCATGATGGGTTGGCCGGCAGCAGCGAGTGCAATGTTAATTTCACTTTGATTAATCATTCAGGGTGTGATAATTCGCTTTTTAAAGCAAAGATTATTGCTTGTTTGTTCAAGGTTTTATTGTGTTTTCTTCTGCTTGTTGTTACAGGTTTTCTGGGTTATGGTTGCATGCTGTATACGGTCATGGCAACTTCGTAGCAGAAACCTTAACATGACCGGGGCTACGGGCAAGGGAAATTGCATGTTTGCCAGTAAAAACACCTTCAGATTTTTAATGAGACTGATTTTACTCAGTGCATTCTTGTGGGTGTCACATTCGTTTGCTCAACAGCAAGCGGCGGAACGAGTGGATAGTCAGAGTTCAACTGATGAGCGTCACATTGAACGTTTGGATGAAGCCAGTTCTGATGAATGGGAAATGGATCTGGCATTACCCAGCGCGGCAACTGTCGTCTCGCCAGTTAGTGGTGATATCAAATTACCGGATGCAGATCAAAATAAGAAACTGCAGCAGTTGTTAGCAAACCTGGCGGCAAGCCCGGGCAGTTCCCGGGTGCTCGCGCAGCTCAATACCTTATTGGCTGATGTACTCGTCCAGGCCAATAGCATGATGGATGAAGGCTTACTCGATGAGGCCGAGCAGTTGTTTCCGGTGATACATTCAATTGATCCCGGCTTCCGTGGACTCAGTAGCGCAAAGAAACGTCTGAAAATTCTGAGGGAAACAGATGACCTGATAATAACTGCTAACGCCGCGCTGGAGTCACAGAGGCTCATGGAGCCGGAAAATGATAATGCCCTTTACTATTACAACCAGGCCTTGCGCAAGAATCCGCAGAACCAGGCAGCGAGACAAGGGCTGTTAAGAGTGCAGACGGCGTTGGTTGAGTTAGCGTTGGAATCAGCCCGTGAACTTGATTTTGAATCCACTGAAGCCTGGCTGTTTGAGGCATCGGCTATCCTGGAAGATCAACAACTGATTGAGAATGCGCGTATTGAGGTGACTACGTTTAAGCAGGAACGTGCTGCCGAACTGGAGGAGAAAGCCATTAATGCGATGAACTCAGGGGAGTTCACCCTGGCCGATTTCAGTATCATCGACCTTATTGCTCTCGGAGGGCAGGAGGAACGGCTTAAGACCTTGCGACCACGGCTCGAGGAAGCACGAATTTACGGTGGCTTTGAACCGGGGCAGGTCATCTCCGATGAGTTCTTGAAATCGGGAGGCAAGGCACCGGAAATTATTGTCATTACCCCTGGAAGTTTTCGGATGGGATCCAGGGACAGTGCTGAAGGGGCTACCGATAACGAGAAACCTCGGCACAGGGTAACAATCGAGCGTGGTTTTGGTCTGGGTATAAGGGAAGTGAGTGTTGCAGAATTCCGGCTTTTTATTGAGAACACTGGCTACCGGACCGTTGCAGAGCGGTCAGGACGTTCCAACGTATACGATGAAGCTGCCGGGCGACTGACCAAACGCGAGCGGATTAACTGGCAACATGACTACACAGGTGAAAAAGCTGAGCCGGGTATGCCCGTCATATATGTTTCCGTGCTTGATGCCCTCGCATACGTAAAGTGGCTGGCAACTGAAACTGGAAAGAATTACAGGCTGCCATCCGAGGCCGAATATGAATACGTAGCCAGGGCGGGCGGCAAAGCGACTTATTGGTGGGGAGAGGGTTCGCCACCTGAAACTGTGGAAAACCTGACGGGCGACCGCGACAAATCACCGACCCAACGGAAATGGACTACCGCTTTCAAAAAATATAGTGACGGCCATTGGGGTCCTGCAGCTACCGGTTCTATTGGTAAGGGTGAGTTGGTTCACCCAATGGGTGTCTATGATATTGCCGGTAATGTCAGCGAATGGACGGAGGATTGCTGGCATCAGAATTATATCAAAGCACCTGTCGATGGTTCAGCCTGGGTTAACCCCGGTTGTAATCGGCGGGTCGTTCGTGGTGGGTATTGGGCCGGTTCGCCCCAGCGAAGCCGTGCTGCTTTCCGGATTCCTGCTAAAGCTGACGCCTATGGTCCGGTGGTTGGTTTTAGAATCGCGCGGGATCTTTAATCCCTGTCCTGTAATTCTGAATTGATGATCAGGGCCAGGCGGGAAACTGCTGAACTTATCTGTTTTTGTGTAAGTTCCCAGCTTTTCTGCACATAGGTTTCATCGATATTCCTGATCGCCGGGTATACTGCCTGTTTGGCCAATTTGTGCGACTCATTTGTCCAGTCATTCACCATTTCCGGTGACCAGTTGGAAGTTGCCCTGCTAACCGGTGATGTGCTTAACAGCCTGACAAGATTTTGCCAGCTACCGGCATGCTGATTAATCAACTCAAAATCCCAAAAACCGTGCAGGTTCATCTGCTCGCCTTTGAAAATAATATCAAAGTTGTTGCCGCCACGATCATCTTCAAAACCGGCATGCAGCGGTTGATGCAGGTCGCCCACCAGGTGGCAAAGCCAGGCGAATGCCTGCCAGCGTTGCTCCATGGGAGACTCCCGATTGGCTAACTCGGTAGCATAGCGTTTGATCGCCTGGGTCGCGCACTGCTGATCCGGGCAATCCCTTGATTCGAGGTAAACAAAATCGCCCCGGGGAATATTGATATAGTGGAGGCGGGCACTCCAGTCCCATTCTTCGGTTTCGCGAATTTCATCAGGCCAGTTGCAGGCCTTTGCCATGGCTTGCTCATCCAGTGGGCCGATTATGTTTTCGAGCTCATGCCGGGATTCAGCCTGTAATTGGCTAATCGCCAGGATACCGATCGAAGTATGTCCATCCGCACTCCATGCTAGCGTATCGTTGCTGTACCCAAACAGGGTGCAACTGGCAAATGTAAGGCAGATTATGCGGCTAAACATGATGCGGGAATAATTTAACATTGAACTATGGTACCCCGAAGACTGCATTGCAGTTGTTCTTTTATGGTTGGAACGCAAACTGGGTTTTGGTTAGAGTGCAATGCCACTTGCATGAAACAGCATAGATGAACAACAAAAACAAAGTTTCGCTGAATCGTGATATCGGCCAACTGGGATTCGTCGCCATCGCTCTCAATGGCGTGATCGGGGCTGGCATATTTGCCTTGCCCGCAGTGGCAGCCGCCAAGAGTGGGAACTTCAGCCCGTGGCTATTCCTGATTTGTGCCGTGTTGATCATGACCGTGGTGCTGAGTTTTGCCCGTGCCGCCAGTTTTTTCAGGGATACGGGTGGCCCCATCCAGTATGCCGGGCTGGCATTTGGCTCTTTTGCAGGGTTTCAGACCGGTTGGCTGACCTATATAGGAAGACTGTCTGCCATTGGTGCCAATATCTCCTTAATGGTCACCTACGCAGGCTGGTTCTGGGAACCGCTGGGCTCAGGGCTGGGTCATCAACTGGCGATCGCTGTTATGTTTGTCATGCTGGCTATATTCAATATCGTCGGCGTACGTCAGAGCATGTCGGTCGTCTTCCTGTTTTCTGCTCTGAAACTGGTACCGTTGTTTATACTTATCCTGCTGGGTCTGTCACACATTCGACCTGAAATCCTGTTGCAAGTCGATTTGCCTGTGACCGGCACCCTCGGCGAAACGATACTGATCCTGTTGTATGCCTTTGTCGGTTTTGAAAGTGCCGTGGTGCCGGCTGGAGAGGCCCGTAACCCACGCAAGGACATCCCCCGTGCGATCACCTTTACGGTACTGACCATTACGGTGATTTACTTTCTGATCCAGATGATTTCGGTATCCATCATGCCGGAACTGGCCAGTAGTAAAACACCGCTTGCTGATGTCGCCGAGATCCTGATGGGTGCCACCGGTGCTGCAATGCTGACCATGGGCGCGGTTTTCTCAATTGGCGGAAACTGTTCATCCTCCATGCTTTCAGCTCCGCGTATGACCTATGCACTGGCCAAACTGGACTCGTTACCTGCCTGGTTCGGAGTGATTCACCCACGTTACAAAACGCCGTTAAATTCCATATTGTTCTACGCCGTTTTAGGCTTGGTACTGGCGCTCAGTGGTAGTTTTATCTGGCTTGCAGTGGTCAGTACGCTGGCGCGTCTGTTGAGCTACATCCTCGGTGTGGCCGCGCTGCCTGTACTGGAAAAACGTATTGAAAAAACAGAAGGTCAATTTCATTTGCCAGGTGGTTACTTCATACCCGCACTGGCCCTGTTGTTATGCCTGTGGCTGGTTAGCTTTGCCTCCATGACCGCGTGGTTGACCACAGCTGGATTTTTTACACTGGGCAGTGTTCTCTACCTGGCATCTTCCGGGCGACGTAAAGACAATAATTTAATGCAATGAATTCTATAAGTTTAATACTGGTGCCGGAGGTCGGACTCGAACTCCTAGCACTGCAGGAACGAGTAAACAAAGGCTTACCGGCAGTTCTCTCCGAAAGTGTGTTTAAAAGTGTACTAGAAGTGTACTACAACAACTAAGGAGTAGACCGTGTTAATAACAATCAATACATTTACCTTCGAAATTCCCCGATCCTGGGTTCACATTCAGACATCCAGAAGAGGACTTTTTTGGTCATGGCGAACCGGCGAGTTCACCACTGATAATGGGCAGGTGTCACTATGAGTGCTGAAGCTGCCCAACTGTTCGCACCTCTAATCGTCTGGGCATTTTGGGCTGTGGTTATTGGGCTGCTGGCGAAGCGGAAGAACTTGAACCTTTGGGGATGGGGTCTGCTAGGTGGCTTGTTCTGGCCGGTCGGATTGATTGCTCTGGCATTTCAGAAGTTCAGGTGTGCAGCCTGTAGTCAGCCGATAGAGGGTAAGCCAGCCGAGGGTAAGCTGTGTGGGACTTGTGTGGCTGAGGATTAGCTGAGGACGAACTGGGGTGGCCTGAGAGTAAACCCTTAGGTGTATCAGGCCAGTCTTCAACATCCGCTTTGAGTCACAGAGTAGCTATACATAAGCCATCATTTTCCACGTGATGACATGGCGCTATCGGCCAGTAGCGGTCCCTTACTATTGCTAGTTTAAATGGATATATAATCAATCACAGCCCCCACCTTTTCCTGTATATTCAGGTGGAACTTAGGTTAATCCTTCAGTCGGAGCAAGTTATGAGAAAGAGATTGCGTGACAGCTTAGTGGTACTTGTAATGCTGACTCTTTCGCTTTTTTTGGTCGGGTGCAAACAAGAAACTGAAACTTTGGAAGAATCATCTTCAGCCGAGCCACGGCAACCCAATATTCTTTTGATTGTCGCTGATGACTTGGGTTTTTCGGATATAGGTTCCTTTGGGGGAGAGATTGCAACACCTACCCTGGACCGCCTGGCGAATGAAGGATTGCAACTGTCCAACTTCCATGTGCTTCCCAGCTGCTCACCCACTCGCTCGGTCCTGCTTTCAGGCACGGATAATCACGTGGCAGGTATGGGGACGATGGGAGAGTTACTATCACCCGAAATGGAAGGTCATCCCGGCTATGTCGGCTATCTCAATTTTGAAGTTGCTGCCTTGCCTGAGGTTCTGAATGCCGGTGGATACCATACATACATGGCGGGCAAGTGGCATCTTGGCCATGAGGAAGACACTACACCTCACGCCAGGGGCTTCGATGAGACGTTCGCGTTATTGCCCGGCGGTGGCAGTCACTGGAGTGACCAAAAACCACTTTCCCCACCACAAATTATGGTCTACAGCCGCAATGGAGAAAAGGTGGATTCATTGCCCGGCGATTTTTACTCCACGACTTACTACACCGACACCATATTAAACTCCATCGATCAGGGTAAAGACGATGGCAAACCATTTTTCGCCTACCTGTCGTATACCGCGCCACACGACCCCTTGCATGCCCCCAAGGCATATATCGATAAATACAGGGGCAAGTACGATAAAGGCTGGGACGTTTTGGGCGAGCAAAGATTGCAAAGCCTGAAGGCACTCGGGATTGTTCATAAAGATACAAAATCGTTTCCCCGCTTGGCATCGGTTAAAGCCTGGAATGAAATGTCCACTGAAGCAAAAGCTGAAGCAGCCCGGGATATGGAAGTCTATGCTGCGATGATTGACTACATGGACGAGCAGATTGCACGGGTATTTGACTACCTCAAAGAGATCGGCGAATACGACAATACGATGATCATCTTCCTCTCGGATAATGGTGCTAACGGCCATCTGCCAACCGCCTACCCTGGGCAGACCGATGAATTCCTGAACTCGTTCGACAACAGTCTGGAAAACCGGGGTTTGATCAATTCTTTCATTGAGACGGGACCCGGCTGGGCCCAGGCCAGCATGGCACCCAGCCGAATGTTCAAAGCATTCACTGCCGAAGGCGGGATCAGGGCACCATTGATGGTGAAACTTCCGGGAGCGATGCCTAATGCAGGCACGATGAATCATTCGTTCTTCCACGTACGAGACATCATGCCGACCATCCTTGATGTCGCCGAGGTCGAGTTGACTCAAACCGTTAACGGTCGCCCTGTTGTCCCGATGCAGGGTGGTTCCGTACTCGATTTCCTTTCCGGGAAGGCAAAGTCGCCCTACGTGGGAGCAGATCAGGTCGGTTACGAACTCTTCGGTATGAAAGCATTCTTCGACGGTGACTGGAAGATTCTGTGGATGCCGCCACCATTCGGGCCCGGAGACTGGCAACTGTATAGCCTGAGTGAAGATCCTGGGGAATTAATTGACTTGAGTGATCAACATCCGGAGAAACTTGCGAAGATGATTTCCCAGTGGGAGCGATACAAGGTGGAGAATCGAGTACTCGATATATCATTTAACTTGTCGGACGACGAATGAGTATAATCAATGCAGGACGGAGGGCTGCTCATGGCCGTTAGTACCTATACGCGATACTGCAGGACGACCGTCAGCTATATGGCGTAGAGCGGCTATTTGATAGCCAACAATTTGAGAACTTTGAATTGGCGGAATCGGCCAAAACCGGACATATAACGTTTTAGTTAAGCGGCCCAAAAGGGCGCAGCCTTTTTGGGTCCGGTGGAGGCGCGCAACGCCGTAACTTACTTAAACGCCTTGTTATGTGCTTTCACCAATATTCCTGTTTATTCAATGCTTTTACGCACTCTGATGAGCCTTCCATTGCATCAATCACGCCATTTTGTAGTGATTGGGCAAGCCAACCTTCAGGCTGTGTTAGTTTTAAAGGCGCTTTTACAATATCTTCGCTGATTTGTTGAAAACCTACTTTAGAATAAAAGGCTGTATCTCCATATGTGAATACTAGGTCTACATCTTTGGACCTTAGATATTCAATACCATATCTGATAAGTTGTTGGCCTATTCCTTTTCCCTGTTGCCTTGTAGCAATAGCAACAGGAGATAGAATAAATGCAATTTTTTCACTCGGAAGTGTAAGGCGGCTGAAGAATATGCAGCCTACTATTGCTTCTTCGAGAATGGCAACAAAGCCCACGATGTCACGTTCGTCAGTAGTAATGATAAGATCGGAAACCAAGCTACCAATTGATTCACCTTCGTCCCGCCCTTCAGAGTCAGAGAACACTTTAGTAAAGAGGCTGATAACATCTTGAGATTGACTTGCACTAAAGTTAGAAATTTTCATTCTTTTAATCCGACCTCATTTTGTGCCATGAGGCACGCCAACACATAACTACATATTAAGTGGAAAATTGCGCCGTAACACACCTATTTGACCACAAACGGGGCAAGTTTTCTCCTCGAAATCCCTGACCTGAATGTCGGCTATTGGCCTATTCTGTTGAAAAACTCGTTTGTGAGATGAGCGATTTTGCCACGTTGATTTTGATGCGAGGTTTGTGTTCCGGCTAATGCCGGATTATCACTTTTGTTTGTACTTTTATTCGTTT
>PVMK01164400.1_pt1 | contig 23941 bp, 20 predicted proteins | sample 1853481 | NCBI WGS metagenome assembly PVMK01 (sample SAMN08533507, study PRJNA380276) | Marine sediment metagenome, whole genome shotgun sequencing project. | reverse complement strand
GGGATTGACCTTGTTCTGGCCCGCGTATTTGGGCGCCGTTCCGTGAGTCGCCTCGAAGAGCGCTGCGCGATCGCCGATGTTGGCACCCGGTGCAATTCCGAGCCCTCCGACCTGGGCCGCACAGGCATCGGAAATATAGTCGCCGTTCAGGTTCGGCGCCGCGATTACGTCGTATTCATCCGGCCGCAAGATCAGTTGCTGGAACATCGCGTCGGCGATTCTGTCTTTGATCAAGACCTTGCCGGCCGGGAGCTTCCCTCCAAAATCGTCCCAGAGTTCTTCTTCTGTGACGATCCGATCGCGAAATTCTCGCTTCGCCAACGCATAGCCCCAATCGCGGAAGGCTCCCTCGGTGAACTTCATGATGTTGCCCTTGTGGACCAGCGTGACGCTCTCGCGGCCGTGGTCGAGCGCGTATTGGACCGCCCGGCGAACCAGGCGCTCAGTGCCCGAGACGCTGATCGGCTTGATGCCGATGCCCGAATCTTCGCGAACCGTCTGGCCCATTTCGCGCTTGAGGAAGTCGATCAGCTTGCTGGCTTCAGGTGTCCCCTGCTCGAACTCGATCCCGGAGTAGACATCCTCCGTGTTCTCGCGAAAGATCACCACATCGAGTTTACCGGGTTCCTTCACCGGGGACGGAACGCCCTCGTACCAGCGGACCGGGCGCACACAAGCATAGAGATCGAGTACCTGGCGCAGGCGCACGTTGATCGATCGAATCCCCCCACCGACGGGGGTCGTCAGTGGCCCCTTGATCGCGAGGTTGTAGTCGAGGATTGCGTGGGTGGTGTCGTCGGGAAGCCAGGTGTCCGGCCCGTAGACCTGGTTGGCCTTTTCACCCGCGTAGATCTCGTACCAGACAATCTTGCGCTCGCCGCCATAGGCCGCCGCAACCGCGGCGTCGAAGACCCGGACCGACGCGGCCCAAATGTCGGGTCCGATTCCGTCACCTTCGATGAAAGGGACGATGGGGTCATTGGGGACACTCAGATTGCCGTTCGCATCCCGAGTGATCTTGGTTCCGGACGCAGGGGTTTTTAGATGGGTGTAAGTCGTCATGGGGGAAGCGATATAAGCAATCCTTGCCGAACTCGCCATCCCGGGCAGCGACGGGAGAGGCGATGGCGGGTTGATTTCATCCACCTCGCTTCGGAGGCGGAGCGAGGCTGAGCTCGAGTTCCTCGAGCTGTTCAGGCTCGACCACCGTCGGTGCGCCCATCAGCAAATCCTGGCCGCGTTGGGTCTTCGGAAATGCGATCACGTCGCGCAGATTGTCGACGTTAGCCAACACCATGACCCAGCGATCCAGCCCAAACGCGAAGCCTCCGTGGGGCGGTGCGCCGGTGTCGAGGGCGTTGAGCAGAAAGCCAAAGCGCGATTCGGCCGCCTGCTTCGAATACCCGATGACCTCGAAAATGCGCCGCTGGACGTCCGAGCGGTGATTGCGCAGGCTGCCCGAGCCGAGTTCGACACCGTTGACGACTACGTCGTAGTGCGTCCCGCGCACCTGCTCGGGCGCGGTCGCAAGCAGCGGAATGTCCTCGTCGATCGGCGCGACGAAGGGTTGGTGAACGTAGGTGAGCCCACCGTCCTCGTCTCGTTGAAAGATCGGAAAGTCGACGACAAAGAGCACGTCCCAGGGTCGTTCGTCCACTCTCCCGAGCTGGCGTCCGAGATCCGTGCGGAGGCGGGCGAGCACCCCGTTGGCGCGGGTCCGCCTGATCGGCCTGAAAGAAAAGCAGTGATCCCCGGTCGGGCGTCGGTTCGTTCCGTGATCGGCAGCGCGTTCCGCATCGGAGAAGAATTTCACGATCGGAGACTGCCAGGAACCGTCTTCAGCGACGCGGATCCACGCGAGCCCCTTCGCGCCCAGTTCTTTCTTCACAAATTTTTCGAGCCGATCCACCGCCCCGCGACTCAGCTCCTGGGCGTCGTGAATCGGCAGGCATTTCACGATGCCGCCGGCGTCGATCGCGGCGCGAAATGCCCGAAAACCGCTCTCCCGAAAGGCTTCGCTCAAATCGACGAGTTCGAGCTGGATCCGGGTGTCGGGGACGGTCGGACCCAAAACGCGCCATCGCCTCCGCATAGGTGATCCGCGAAAAGGGCCGTGAAATTTCGACACCGATCACCTGCGCAAACACACCCGCAGTAAGCGCTTCGAGGACGCTAAGCACGTCTTCGACGCCCACGAAAGACATCTCGAGATCGATCTGGGTGAACTCGAGCTGTCGGTCGGCGCGTTGGTCCTCGTCGCGGAAGCAGCGGACGATCTGGAAGTAGCGGTCGAGGCCCGCAACCATCAGGAGCTGCTTCATGATTTGCGGGGATTGCGGGAGGGCGTAGAACTCACCGGGCTGGAGCCGACTGGGAACGAGGAAGTCGCGGGCTCCTTCGGGGGTCGACTTCGTGAGCATCGGCGTCTCGATTTCGAGAAAATTCTGTTCGCAGAGAATCCGGCGGGTGGCCTGGTAGAGATCGTGGCGGATGCGCAGGTTTCGCTGCAGCGGCGTCCTGCGGAGATCGTGAATCCGATATCGCATCCGGGTCGACTCATCGACGCCGGGATTGTCCTCCAACGGAAAAGGCGGAGGTGTCGCGCGATTGAGGAGGCGCACCTCCTGGGCGACAACTTCGATCTCGCCCGTGGCCATCTTGGGGTTGACGGTGTCCGGAGTCCGCCGCTGAACGGTCCCACGCGCGAGGATCACATACTCGGAGCGGATCTCGCCGGCCCGTTCGTGGCTCTCGGCCGACTCTTCGGGGCGGAACACGACCTGAACGACGCCCTGGTGGTCGCGGAGGTCGACGAAGATCACGCCGCCGTGGTCGCGCCGGCGCTGCACCCAGCCCGCGACGACGACCTCGCCACCCACATCGGCAGTGTTCACAGCGCCGCACGCGTGGCTGCGGCGCAGGCTCCCCATCACGTCGAGTTCGGAACTCGCTCGCGTCACCGCGTTCCTCGAGGCTCTCGATTCAATAGAAAAGTCGAGTGAAATCGCGGGTTTACTTAGCAGAGCGGGACATCGATTGTCAATGAGCCTCCGGCCCTGGGGCCGATTTCGGGCTCAGAGATCTGCCGCGGAGCAGACGCAGTTTCGACCGAGCGATTTGGCGCGATACATCGCCTTGTCGGCGACGTCGAGCAGGCTGGTCCTGTCCCGGCCGTGCTGGGGAAACGTCCCGACGCCGATGCTGATGCTCAAACGAAACAGCGTGCCCCGACCCGCTTCGAACGACGTCTCCGCCACCAGCTTTCGGATTCGTTCGGCGATGTCGAGCGCGACATCGTGCGGCGTATCGGGAAGCAGGATCGTGAATTCATCACCACCGTAACGCGCCAAAGTGTCCACCTGGCGAATGCAGGTCAAAAGCACTTCGCTGAGCCTGCGAAGTGCGCGCGAACCGACCAGATGTCCGTACTGATCGTTCACCAGTTTGAAACGGTCGAGATCGAGAAACAAGACCGTCATTGGATTGCCATAGCGATCGGCGCGATGGATCTCGCGGTCTGCGGCCTGCAGCAGGTAGCGTACGTTGTAGACCTCCGTCACATCATCGATGAACGCTCGGTCCTTTGCCTCGTTGTATCGCTCGGCGTTGCGCAGAGCGAGTCCGGCATGCCCGGCGATCAACTTCGCGCGATCGAGTTCTCCGGACCTGAAGGGTCGACCGTCTTCGAACAACCACAAGACGCCGACCTCCTTGTCGCTACCGCGCATCGGAACCGCAGTCACCGTTCCGCACTCGATCCCGACATCGCGCAGGGTATTGTGAAGTGGTCCTTCGGTGAGAACCTCGACGCGCGAAATCACGTCGATGTCGATCGGTTTGTCGCCGATCAGAACGTCGCGAAGGGCCCGCGTCTCCAGTTCTGAAAAGCCGCGAAAGGCGATGCCGTCGGTGGGAATCGAGCGGCGATGAAAGAGGGCGAGTCCGCGCTGACGCGGAAGATGCTGAAGCAGCAAGTCGAGCGCACTCGTGTAGACCTCAGCGGGCTCGAGACAGCGAATGAGATTCCGGCAGGACTCCACGGTGACCAGGTTTTCCCGCAGCTTCTCGTTTTCCTCGAGCAGGCGGCGCTGCTCGAGAATGCGTTCCACCACGAGCGCGAGTTCATCGCCGCTGAACGGTTTGGTGAGATAATCGGCGGCACCCATTCGCAACGCACCGACCGCGCTCTCGACCGTCGCGTTGGCCGTCAGCAACATGAAATCGGTAGCGGGATAGGTGCGCCGGACCTCTTCGAGAAGCTCGATACCGGAAAGGCCTGGCATGGTGAGATCCGAGACGATCAGATCCGCGGGCTCGCGGTGCAGGGCCTCGAGGGCCGCCTCTGACGACTCGCAGCATTCGACGCGAGCGCGCTTGCCAATGGCGTCCCGCACCATCTCGCGAATCAGGCGATCGTCGTCTACGACGACGACGCGGGCGAGCTCGTCGGGCCCAACGCTCATGTCACCCTCCTCCGCCCTCTAAAATCGGCGGCCGGAGTTGCGCGCTTGAGGAGTGATTCTGCTGTAGGTAAAAAGACCCGGCTGGCTTTCCTCGGCGGCAAAACAAACTTCCAGCGCCGTCCCGCGTCGCCACTCCGCAAGATCATCCCTCCCCGGCCGACGATGTAACCGACCTTCCCCGCCGCGTCGAAGTCGAGGTCGCGCAGGAAGGAGAATACGGCCGGAAGATCGCCGACCGCGGGTGCCGCCCACGTCTTACCGCGGTCGGTCGAAAACCGAACGAGCCCTTTCTCACCGACCGCAACGAAGCGGTCCGCTGCGCGCGCAATCGAAAAGAAGGACCGTCGAAGGCCCGTCGCCGCGTGGCTCCAATGGCGACCCCCGTCCAGGCTTCGAAGCATCACACCCCCCAGGCCCGCAATCAATCCGTCTCGCTCGCCGCTGAAGCGCACGGTGAACAGGTAGGGGGTCTCGTCGACGTCCACTCCGAGGTCGTCCTCTTCGATTTCGCTTCGGTCGATGCTCCCTCGGATCCACGTCCTGCCGAGATCCTCCGAGCGGAAGATCGTCCCGAACTCCCCGACGATCCAACACATCTCACTTGGACGAGGGCGGCAGTAAACATCGTTGAGTGCCACATCCTCATAGACAGCCCCACCTTCGCGGACCTTCGCCTGATCCTCCATCGAGAGCCATGCGAAGAGCGGATGATCGAGCGTCACCGGGACCGAATGATCGCTCCACGTCATGCCGCCATCCCGCGTCAAGATCCGGGTGCCCCAGACGCCCACCACCCACGCGGTATCCGCGTCGACGGCGTGCACGCCAAATAGGTGGAGGTTCTCCTTCCCCTCGAGAATCGACTGGATCGCCCAGGTCCTGCCGGCGTCGACGGTCCGGATGATTGTTCCGTACTGCCCGACCGCCCAGCCGACCGCAGCGTCCGCCATCGAGACCGCGTAGAGCGATCGTCTCGTCGAGGATTCGGCCTTCTGCCAATGCTGACCAGCATTTTCGGTTCGGTAGACCGAGCCGTGATCGCCGACGGCAATCACACGTTCGCCATCGATGACCGCGACCGCATAGAGATCATCGAAGAGCACAATTTCAGCATCCGTCGGCTGCAGAGGCGGCTCAAACTCGCGGCACCCTCCCGCAAACCACAAGAGGAGCACCACAGCAATCCACAATCGAAGCTTGCACCAATCGCGCACTACACCCTTCCCGTTCGAGATGTGCCCGATCCAAAACTCGAGAACCCGATCCGAGCGCTCTTGAAGAACCGACTCCTCAGTGATGCGGCATCAGGATCTCGCATCAAAGCTAGCGAGCACGCTTGCCTCACACACGAAACCAGGTATCGCGAGGGGTCGAGGGCGAGAGGCCAACGCGCGGAATGGTTCACTGAGCACGATGGCCTCTCGCCCTCGGCCCCGCTGAGATCACCCCTCGCGCGCAGTCCCAAGGCCAGAACGCCCGGGGAATCTCGCGAAATCCGCGTCAGAGCTTGGGAAGCCGGAGTCCCTGGAGACGAATGAAGCCGCTCGCATCGCTCTGATCGTAGGTGTCCTCTGGCCCAGCATCCTCGAAGGAAGATTGCGCCACGTTGTAGAGAGACACCGGAGAGCGCCTGCCGGTAATCCGGACATTGCCCTTGTAGAGTGACAACCGGACCTCTCCGGTCACGTTCTCTTGAGACGCCTCCATCAGCGCCCGAAGAACCTTCATCTCCGGCGAGTACCAGAATCCGTTGTAGATCAGCTCCGCATAGCGGGGCGAGAGCCGGTCGCGTTCGTGCATCACATCGCGATCGAGGGTGATCGATTCGATGGCGCGGTGAGCACAATGAAGGACGGTGCCACCGGGCGTCTCGTAGACGCCGCGAGATTTGAGACCGACGAAGCGGTTTTCGACCATGTCCACCCGACCCACGCCGTGTTCCCCAGCAAGCACATTGAGCCGGCGCAACAACCCGGCGGGCGAGAGTGTTTCCCCATCGATCGACACCGGCGTTCCGTGTTCGAAAGCAATCACGATCTCGGAAGGCATATCCGGCGCCTTCTCGAGAGATTTCGTCGTGATGAACATCGACTCGTCCGGCGCGCGCCAGGGATCTTCGAGAACCCCGCCCTCGTAGGAGACGTGCATCATGTTGCGATCGATCGAGTAGGGCTTTTCGAGCGTCGCCGTCACCGGAATTCCGTACTTCTCGCAATACGCGAAGCAGTCGGATCGCGATCGGATGTCCCACTCGCGCCACGGCGCGATGATGTGCAATTCGGGAGCGAGCGCGCGGAACGTGAGTTCGAACCGAACCTGATCATTGCCCTTGCCGGTCGCTCCGTGTGCGACTGCATCGCAACCCGTCTCGAGAGCGACCTCGGCCTGGTGCTTTGCGATCAGCGGCCGCGCGAGAGCGGTCCCGAGCAGGTAGGTACCCTCATAGATCGCCCCTCCGCGAATCGCGGGAAACACGAAGTCGCGCGCAAATTCTTCGCGCACATCGCGGACCACACAGTCAACCGCACCCGTCTCCATGGCCTTCTCTGGGAGTCCGGTGAGTTCCTCCTCCTGGCCCACATCCGCCGTATAGGCCACGACCTCACATCCGTAGTTGTGAATCAGCCAGTGGAGGATCACAGAAGTATCCAGACCACCGCTGTAAGCCAGGCAGACCCTCTTCACTTGACGTCTTGCGGACATGTGCGGCGCCTCCGGCCAGGCAGTCTACCGAAGCTTCCGCCGAGGTCACACGCGATTTTGGTGGGTCTGGTTCAGGGATTGATCGCGGAAGTACCCGAGAGCAGGCTCTGGAGTTCGTCGGATCGCTTCCGCAAGAGTTCGACCGCGCTGGCAACATCCTCCAGCATCAGGCGATAGCGCTCGGCTCGACGGCCCCCGACCTGCTCGGAAAACTCGCCGAGACATCGGGTGAGTTCCTCGAGCGGCTCCTGGATCTCTTTCGCGCATTCGATCATTCGGCGATCGCTGCTGAGTTCGACGGTTATCAGAATTACGACACCAACGCGGTTCTCCTCCGCCGAAATCGGCGAGGCCACCGCCCAGTAGCCGCAACCCTCTTCGCGCAACTGAAAGCGAACGGGTCCAGCACCGCCGCAAACATCCGCCACTGCCCTCAGAACCGCCTCACGCGCGCCCCCTTCGAAGAGGGTGGCCAGCTCCTCACCGCGAGCCTGATCCAACGAGATCTTAAAACGGGACTCGAAGGATGGATTCAGGTGGACCACGCGCCCGTCGGGATCACCGACCAGAATCGGCGCATCCAGATAATCGAGCAGCGAGCGATTGCTCATCGAAACACCCCAATCCGGAACACCCCAATTGCGTGATGCCGAGTAACTTCGACAGGCAATGGTTGATCCAGCTTCACTCGAATAACGCTACTGCGGGAGTTCATACTCTTCATTCTCCCTGATGATCTGCGCGATTTCGTCTTCGGATAGGGTACCGGCTGCATTGACCGTGATGCTCTGCTCACGCTCCGTTGCCACGTCGCGCGCGAAGACGTTCACGATGCCGTCGGAATCGATTTCAAACGAAACTTCGATCTCGGGCTCTCCCGCATTCGCCCTGGGAATTTCAGTAAGTACGAACTCACCGAGCAGGTGGTTCTCATCGGATTCAGCACTCTCGCCCTGTAAAACCCTGATCTTCACCGCGGTTTGATCGTCTCGGGTCGTTGTAAACGTGTGAGATTTTCGGGTCGGAACTGTCGAGTTCCGGGGAATCAGCGGTGCGAATATCCCGTCGAACGTTCCGATTCCCAAGGAGAGCGGGGTTACGTCGAGCAACAGGAGGCTATCGTCCTGTGACGCGAGAATGTCGCCCTGGATCGCGGCGCCCATCGCCACCACTTCATCGGCATTCACGCCCTTATGAGGCGGCTTCTTGAAGAAATTGGTGACACACTGCTGCACGAGTGGCATGCGAGTCTGCCCACCAACCAGCACGATCTGATCGATATCGGCAGGCTCGAGGCCCAGCATCCGTGACGCACTGCTGCACCGCATCCATCGTCCGGTGAACGATGTCACGACGAGACCTTCGAGAGTCTCTCGTGTCACTTCCATGTTTCAGGTGGCGCGCGCGCCCTCGTCGTTCGCAATGAAAGGCAGATTGATCTCGGTGACGTTCAGCGAAGAGAGATCGCACTTCGCCTTTTCGCAGGCGTCCTTGAGGCGCTGCAGGGCCATCAGGTCATTGCTCAGATCGATACCGTCGGCCTCCTGGAATTCCTTCAATACGTGAGCGACGAGGCGGCGATCGAAATCTTCGCCTCCGAGGAAGGTGTCTCCAGCAGTAGCCAGCACTTCGACGACGCCGCTTCCGAGTTCCAGGATCGAGATGTCGAAGGTTCCACCGCCCAGGTCGTAGACGGCGATCTTCTCCTCCCGCTCTTCACCAACCCCATACGCGAGAGCTGCGGCGGTCGGCTCGTTGATGATTCGCAGCACTTCGAGGCCCGCGATCTTTCCGGCATCCTTCGTGGATTGTCGTTGGGTAGTCGTTGAAGTAGGCGGGAACCGTGATCACCGCCTGCGTCACGGGCTCTCCGAGATATTCTTCGGCGACCCGCTTCATTTCCCGGACGATCACGCCCATGATCTCGGGGCACGTGAATACCTTGTCTGCGATCTCCAGACGTGTGTCGTCGTTTTCCCCCCGCCCGATCTTGAAGGGACACAAGCTCAACGCCTTCTGTACCTCAGGAGACTCGAACCGTCGCCCGATCAATCGCTTCTCTGCGTACAAAGTACTTGCGGGATTCGTGATCGCCTGGCGCTTGCTGAGATGCCCGACCAGCCGTTTCCCGTCCGGCGAAATCGCGAACATCGATGGTGTCGTCTTGTAACCACCCGTGTTGGGTATGACGATCGGCTTCCCCTGATCGATCATTGCGACACAAGAATTTGTCGTACCGAGATCGATACCAATTACACGCCCCATCACATGCCTCCGCCATTTGCTGAACGGCGCGGACGCCGCAGCTTTTCAAACTCTGCGTGCACTTCCTCATTTTTCGGATCGATCCGTGCAGCCTCTGTCAAAACCGATTTCGCCCTCTCGCGCAATCCGTTGGCGCGATGCACGCGTGCAAGGTGAGCCGCTTCTCGGTGGACTCGGGAGACAGCTCACAAGCAGCCTCCGCGTACTCCGTGGCACGCTCGAACTGGTGGATGTCCAGGGCCAGCAGCGCCGCCCGATGGTTGACTTCGGGATCCGCGGCCGGTGGATCAAAACCTCTTCCAGCAGACGCAGCGCTTCATTCATGGAGGCCGAATCGACCATCCCGTCGTCCGGATCGAGAAGCTTGGCCGCTCGCTGCTCGTAGTGGTGTGAGAGAATGTCCGAGAAACGCGTGCGGTACTCGTCGTTCCAGGGGTCGAAGGCAATGGCGAGACGCAAGCTCGGCGCCGCCTCGTGCCAGCGCTTCCGTTTCGCCGCGACCATCGCCGCCTCGAAGAATTGGCTCGCCTTGAGCTTGCGCTCGGCGAGAATCTGCGGGGGAATCCGGAAGTGTCTGCGCAAGCGCTCGAGCGTCTGTCGCTTGGTGAGCTTACGGGGCGGAAGTTTCCGCTCCGGCGCAGCACCCGCCTCGCTGGTCTCGGGGACCGGTTCGGGATCGGGCTCGGGCATCGCTCCCATCGTCCGTTCGATCTCCGCCCGGGTGTTGGGATCCGACAGCAGTTCGTAGGCCTCGACGAGCTTTCGGAAGATCCGCTCGAGGCGGCCCGAGTAATCGCCGAGGTTTGCATGAAAATAACGATCCGGGTGGTAGACCTTCGAAAGGGAGAAGTAGGCCCGCTTGATCTGCTTGGTATCCGCATCGCGGGGGACGTCGAGCAACTCGAAGTAGGGCTTGTCGAGGGACGCCTCGAATTCGAGAATCTGCGCCTGCAGTTCGGGCGTGATGTCGAGCGCGGAATCGATGCGCAGATCCGATGTGTAGTCGACCGGGGTGGCTTCGGGCTTGGACTCCGCAACCTGCACCGAGACCGCCGCGCGGTCGGACTTGCTTTCGTCGACCATGACGACGCCTTCGGACAACCAACGCTCGACGCAGCGATCCACCTCTTCGGGAGCGATCCCGCCGATTTGACGCAGCAATGTCCACGGCGTGTGGCCATCGATACGAGAAAGCAAGAAACCCTCCTCGGGGCTCAGCTGCAGGTTGGATGAATCCAAGCCGGAAGCGAGCCGCAAAATACGCTGCTCCTGCTCGGAACCCTCCACCGGCTGCATGGATCCCCCTCAGGGTCTAAAAGGCCAACCCCGCACTCGTTTTCATCGGTCTGCAGTAAAAAAAACTGAGCGTCACGGCGGAAACCCTTTGAGGGCACGCCGACCTGCGGGATCTGGCTGCCGGGCAGCACCGATCGGAGTTTTCCCGCGGGGAATACGGGCCGAAATCATCGCGCAAGGGGGCCGAAAACGGGCGAGATCAGAGAACCGCGGGGGCCATCAAATCTCGACGCGCCTTGGGCGGGGTGAGGTGGCCTCAGCGCGGAGGGCCGAGCAACCGCTCGAGAACCGCCTTTTGGGCGTGAAGCCGATTTTCGGCCTGCTCGAGGACGAGGCTCCGGTCGCCGTCGAGCACCTCATCGGTGATTTCTTCGCCCCGGTGGGCGGGCAGACAGTGCATCGCGTAGGCGTCCGCACTCCGCCCGAGAAGTTCCGCGTTCAGCTGGTAGGGGTGGAAGATCTTCTTCCGGAGCTCTTGCTCGTCTTCTTGCCCCATGCTGGTCCAGGTATCGGTGTATACGAAGTTCGCTCCGCGAACGGCTTCGGCGGGGTCTTCGGACCAGGCGATCTTCGCCCCGCTCGCCGCAGCGAGTTCGTCCGCCCGACGTCTCACGTGCAGCGCGGGGCGGTGACTCGCAGGCGTGGCGAGGCGCAGTTCGAGACCGAGTACCGACGCTCCGAGAATCAGCGAATTTGCCATGTTGTTGCCATCGCCCAAGTAGGCGATGACCGCGGTCTTCAACTCACACTTCTCGGCGATGGTCTGGAGGTCCGCCATGACCTGGCAGGGGTGAAGCAGGTCCGTGAGTCCATTGATCACCGGAATGCGCGCAACCTGAGCGAGCTCCTCGACCAACGCGTGACTGAAGGTCCGCGCGACGATGCCATCGACCCAGCGCGAGAGGTTGTTCGCGACGTCCTGCGGAGATTCGCGGGTTCCGATCCCGATCTGTTCGGGCCGAAGCAGGATTGCGTGCCCTCCGAGCTGCGTCATGCCCGCTTCGAAAGTGACGTGGGTCCGCAGCGAGGGCTTTTCGAAGAGCATCGCGAGCACGCGACCCGGCAACGTCTGGTGTTCCTTCGACTGCTGGCGAAGTTCCTTGAACTCGCGTGCTCGATCGAGCAACGCGAGCAACTCTTCGGCGCTCCAATCGGCGAGTGTGACGAAATCCTTGGGCATTTCAGCGCGTGATCAGGGTGCCGACGCCGCCGTCGGTGAAGATTTCGAGAAGCACCGCGTGAAGCACTCGACCATCGAGAACCGTCGCGCTGGAGACTCCGCCCTCCAACGCTTCGATGCAGCAGCGGACTTTCGGAATCATACCTTCGCGGACCGTCCCGACTTCGATCAGTTTGCGAGCCTCTTCCACGCCGAGTCTGCTGACGACGCGCCCCTCCGCATCCTTCACCCCCTCGACATCGGTCAACAGGATCAATTTCTCGGCGTGCAGCGCACACGCGATCGCACCCGCGGCCTCATCAGCGTTCACGTTGTGGGTAACGCCGTCTGCGTCCACCCCGATCGGAGCGATCACGGGGACAAAGCCGGCCTCCGCGACCGACGCAATGGATGCGGGGTCAACCGAGACGATCTCTCCTACGCGACCGAGGTCGCGATCCTCGTGGAGGCGTCTCGTCACCTGAATCATTCCGCCGTCACCGCCGGTGAGTCCAATCGCGCGCCCACCACCCTGCTCGACCAGCGCGACGATTTCCGGGTTGACCTTACCGCCCAGCACCATCTCGACGACTTCCATCGTCGCATCATCGGTAACGCGGAGACCGTCGACAAAGCTGGATTCGATGCCCAACCGAACCAGGATCTCGCCAATCTGCGGTCCACCGCCGTGCACGATCACCGGGCGGAGCCCAATGTATTTGAGCAGGACCACGTCGATTGCGAACGACGCGCGCAGGTCGGGCTCGCTCATTGCGCTCCCGCCGTATTTGATCACGATGGTCTGATCGTAGAATCGCCGCATATAGGGCAACGCTTCGATCAATACCTCGGCCTTGTCGATCAGGGTCTTCATCGGAAGCCTGCGATCATAGGTGCTTTGGCGGAAAAATCCGAATGGCGCTGCGACACAATTTCACTAGCGGGGAAATCGTGCGGATTCGCTTGCCGCGTCGCACGGCCCATCCTGGGGTTGTGCTCCTAGCTGCGCGTTGGCCTTCGGCCAAAGCTTTTGCCGCGTCGCACAACCCCATCCTGGGGTTGTGCTCCTAGACCTGAGGCCGATTTTCACGACGGGCTTTTGCGACTTCGTCCACGCAATCGAGCAGGCCGCGGTACATGATTGCGTTCCGGACCGCGGCCGAGATCGCTGCCGCGAGGATTTCGCCGGTTCGCGCGGAGGCGGGAACTCCCGAATCCAGGAACACGCGCATCACACCCATCGTCTTGTTGCGGAAGCGAATGGGAACGCAGAGCAGAGGGCGCGCCTTGCCGCATTCGGGGGTATCGACCTCCGGGTCGAAGCGGGGATCCTGTTCGGGCACATCGGTTGCCACCAGCCGGCCGGTTTGAACCACGACACCGGTGAGCCCGGAGTCGACCGGCAGCCTCTCCCGATCGGCATGTCCCGCGCGCTCGCATTGGCTTTCGAGAATCAGCTCTCTGCCATCGGATCCAAGCAGGTAAAGCGAAACCGGAGCGGCCGGCACTCCGGTCGCAACCGCCGCGAGCGATGCGCTGATCACCCGATCGGGCTCGACCTCGGCGGTGAGTACGTCACAAATGGCACGGGCCAACTCCGCGTCTTCGGAAGCGCTGGTATCGGTCGCGGGAATACTGACCGGCGTCGGGTCTGCCGCGATCTTCGGTTCTGACTCGCCTAGATCCACGTCCGCCGCAGCTTCGGTTGCACCGCGGGTGCGCAATCGCGCGATGAGCGGGCCGATCTGCAGCGCCAGGATCTGCAGCAAGCTGAGATCCTGAGAACCAAACGACCCCCCGTCTCCGCGTTCTGTCGCACACAGAACACCGATCGGTTTCCCACCGCCCTTGATCGGCGCGACCGCAAATGCACCCGATCGATACCGGCCGTCAACGACTCGATCGGCAAAGCGCTCGTGCTCTCCGATATCCGAGACGGCGAGAGCCCTGCCCTCGTCGAGTACCCAGCCCGCCACGCCCGATCCAATCTCCACGGGATCCATTTCCGCCGGCTCGACATCGCAACCCGTTGCTCCGGCGACCCGGAGTAGACCAGAATCGCCCTCGAGAAGCATTAGCGAGGCCCTGGATACGCCGAGAACGTCCGCGGCCGCGAGCGCCATTCGATCAGCGAGAGAAGATTCCGACTCGCTGGCGTTCGATTCGCTCGCCAGTTCCGTCAATTGGGTTTCGAGCACAACGAGTCGCGAGCAGAGCGATTCCCAACTCGCGTGCATTCCCGAACTCAACAGGGCACGACGCACCGCGAGCACGAGTTCTTCGTTGTGAAGCGGCTTCGCGAGGTAGTCACATGCGCCGAGGCGCAGCGCGTCGAGTACGCGATCGTGATGCGCCTGCGCCGACAGCACGATCACGCGCAATCCCGGTCGCTCGGCGCCCAGCCTGCGCAATAGATCGAGCCCACCGGCTCCGGGCGTCCCAATATCGAGGATGACGACGCCGACCTCAGGCCGTCTGCCAAGCTCGAAGGCGTCCTCTTCCCGCTCCGCGGTGATGCAATCGATCGATGCGTCTCGCAGCGCATCGCAAATCGCCTCTCGAAAAAAGCGCTCGTCATCGACGACGAGCACTCGGGTCGACTCTTCGGCCATCTCGATCCCCTCAATTCTCAGTTGGTGGGCGCATCCTGCGGATTCGCTTGCAGCGTCGCGCGGCCCCATTCTGGGGTCGCACTCCTGGCTCAGTTGCCGCTGCTATCACAAGATGTACCGCGACAGGTCTTCGTCCTCAACGAGATCTTCGAGTCGATCGCGCACGAACTTTTCATCGATCGTAATTCGAATCGCGCCGAGGTCTGGCGCTTTGAAACTCACCTCGTCCAACAGCCTTTCCATGACCGTATGCAGCCGCCGCGCTCCGATGTCTTCCGTGCGCTCGTTCACGAGCGCCGCGAAGCTCGCAATCGCGTGGATCCCATCCTCTTTAAAATCGAGTTTGACGTTTTCGGTCTTCAGCAACTCGCTGTATTGGAGAACCAGCGAGTTTTGGGGCTCTGTCAGGATGCGAACGAAATCGTCTCGGTTGAGGCTCGAGAGCTCGACCCGGATCGGAAATCGGCCCTGGAGTTCGGGAATCAGATCCGAAGGTTTCGCGACGTGAAAAGCTCCTGCAGCAATAAAGAGGATGTGATCCGTACTCACCGGGCCGTGCTTGGTTTGAACCGTCGAACCTTCGACAATCGGAAGCAGGTCGCGCTGGACTCCCTCGCGAGAAATATCCGCGCTGCCCCGGTCGCTCGCACCACCGGCCACCTTGTCGATCTCGTCGATGAAGACGATCGCGGCCTGCTCGACGCGCTCGACGGCGACTTCGCGAACGTGCTCCATGTCCACGAGGCGCGTCGCCTCTTCGGCGATCAACGAATCACGAGCCGCGGCGACACTCAACCGTCGCCGATGCGAACGGTGGGGCAGTAGTCCACCGAGCATGTCCTTGAACTGCATTCCCATTTCTTCGACGCCCTGGGGCGTGAAGATCGACATCATCGGGCCGCCGCCAGCCGCGTCTTCCAGCTCGATCTCGATCGAGCGATCGTCGAGGCTTCCACCTCGCAACATCGCCCGGAGTTTCTCACGAGTCTCGGCGGCCGCCGGCTCGGCCGGTGGCGGCTCGCTGTGAAAATCGGTGCCGAAGTCTTCCTGCCGGGCCGGAACCGGGGGCGGCGGGGGGAGGAGCGCATCGAGCAGGCGTTCCTCCGCTGCTTCCTCGGCTCCCCCTCGAACCGCTTGTTTCTCCTCCTCGAGCACCAGGGCCATCGCGGTATCAACGAGGTCCCGGATGATCGACTCGACATCGCGACCGACATAGCCAACCTCGGTGAACTTCGAGGCCTCGACCTTGATGAACGGAGCCTGAGCCAGCTTGGCGAGGCGGCGCGCCACCTCGGTCTTGCCGACGCCCGTGGGTCCGATCATGATGATGTTCTTCGGAGCGATCTCGTCACGCAGCTCTTCCGGAACCTGCTGCCGCCGCCAGCGATTTCTCAACGCGATCGCCACCGCGCGCTTGGCTTCGTTCTGCCCGACGATGTACCGATCGAGTTCGGAGACAACCTCTCGGGGCGTAAACGATTGCAACTTCATGGCAATGTCACCACGTTGATGTTGTCGTTGGTGTAGATGCAGATTCGAGCTGCGTATCCCAGTGCCGTCTCGGCGATCTCCGCGACGCCAAGCTGGGTGTGATCCGCGAGCGCGCGAGCCGCCGCGAGCGCGAAATTCCCCCCGGAGCCAACCGCCACGATTCCATCGTCTGGCTCGATGACATCACCGTTTCCCGAAACGACCAGTACGCACTCGCTGTTGCCGATCAGGAGAAGCGCCTCCAACCGCCGCAACGCCCGGTCCGTTCGCCAGCTCTTGGCGAGTTCGACAGCCGCGCGCCGAACATTTCCCGAGTACTCCTCGAGTTTGGACTCCAGTCGTTCGGTGAGCGCGAGCGCGTCGGCGGCGCCGCCCGCAAACCCGATCAAGACATCGTGCTTGGCGGCCTTTCGGGTTTTTTGTGCCGTCTGCTTCATCACGGCGTCGCCGACCGTAACCTGCCCGTCCGAGGCCATCGCGATCATCCCGTCTCGCACGATCGCCAGCACCGTCGTCGAGCGAACCGACTGATTCATTGCCCGCCTCGCTTTCTGTTCGATCCAGCTGATTTCGACTCGGCTCTCGGATGCGCTTTGTCGTAGACCTCGATCAGACGCTCCGCCGAAACCGCAGTGTACTTCTCGGTGGTCGACAGGCTTGCGTGGCCGAGCAGTTCCTGAATCTCCCGGAGATCCGCACCCATGTCGAGAAGATGCGTCGCATAGCTGTGCCGAAGCCGGTGCGGGTGTACGCGGTCCACGATGCCAACCCCTCGAGCGCGCGCCTTGAGGATCCGGCGAATGTCGCGCTGCCCGAGCCGGCGCGCGCGGCCGTCACGCGGCCGGAGCGACGGAAACAGCGGCTCGGCGAGAATGCCGGGAACCCGCCGAGAGTCGAGGTACACGCCGAGAGATTCTCTGGCCGCAGCCGGAAGCGGCACCACCCGCTCCTTGCCGCCCTTGCCCATGACCCGCACCTCGCCCCGGTGAAGATCCACGTCGCGGACGTCGAGAGCGGAGGCTTCACCGACCCGCAGCCCTGCCCCATAGAGAAGCTCCACCAATGCGCGATCGCGCAGCGCCCCCCGATCCGAGCGTTCGCTGCGGGGATCGGAATCGGGCGCCTCGATGAGCGTCGCGCAGTCGTCCACTGGCAGCGGGTTCGGCAGCCGCTTGGGTTGGCGGGGTGCGGGAATGCCGACTGTCGGATCGAGTTCACAGCCGCCTTCGCGTAGCATGAAGCGGAAGAAGGAGCGCAAGGAAGCGAGCTTTCGACCGAGCGTCGAGGAGTGGCACGCAACGTGGAGAGCGGCGAGAAATGCGCGAACATCTGCCGCGGTCACCGTCGAAGGATTGCTGTTCGCGTCCAGGCTACCGACGAACTGACGGACATCGGAGAGATAAGCGCGCCGGGTATGGGGCGAGACATTGCGCTCCACATCCAGGTGGATCCCGTACTCCCGAATTGCATCGGCAAAATTCATTCGAGTAATTCCGCGGTCGCGCGTCGGTAGGGAACCAGGGCATCGAGCGCACGAGCGGCTAGTTTCTCTGACTTTTCGCGCCTGCGAATGCGACGAGATTCCCCGTCGAGCGGAGGAAACAGGCCGAAATTGACGTTCATCGGCTGGAAATCCCGAGGATCCGCGTCGCTGAGGTGATGGATCAACGCGCCGTGGGCGGTTGCGGCATCGGGAAGCATCGGCGACCGGCCGTGCGACTCGAAAACGACGTTGAGCGCGGCCAGAAAACCGAGCGCCGCCGACTCGACGTAGCCCTCCACGCCCGCCATCTGCCCAGCCAGATAGAGGCCCGGCCGGCGGCGAACCTCCAGGTTCGGCTTCAACTGTTTCGGGGCGTTGACGTAGGTATTCCGATGAACCGACCCATAGCGCGCGAAAACGGCCTCGGATAATCCCGGCAAGCTGCGAAAGATGCGCCGCTGCTCTCCGATGCGGAGCTTCGTCTGGCATCCGACGAGGTTGTAGAGCGTCCCACGCTTGTCCTCCTGGCGCAGTTGAACGACCGCATAGGGTCTCTGGCCGGTTCGCGGGTCGATCAGGCCGACGGGCTTGGGCGGACCGAACTCCAGGGTCTTTTCGCCGCGGCGCGCCATTTGCTCGAGCGCAAGGCAACCTTCGAAATAGAGATTCGCCTCGAAGGGGTGAAGCGGCACGGTCTCGGCCCCCAGCAGCGCACCGACAAAGTCGAAGTACTCGTCTTCGGAGAGCGCAACGTTGAGATAGTCGCCAGCGCCCTCGTCGTAGCGGGACGCCCGGAAAACGATCTCGGGGTCGATCGAATCGGCGTACAGAATCGGCGCCTGCGCGTCGTAGAAATACAGATGTTCGTCGCCCAGAAGCTCCTGTAGATCGCGCGCGAGTTCGCAGGCCGTGAGCGGACCCGTTGCGAGAATCACGCACCCATCGGCCGGAATGCGCTCGACGACTTCGCGGCGAATCTCGATGCGCGGATGGGATTCGACGGTGTCTGTGATGCGGCGCGAAAAAGCCTCTCGATCAACGGCGAGAGCCCGTCCTGCGGGAATCGCAGACTCGTCGGCCGCTTCCATCACGAGCGACCCCAGCCGACGCATCTCCTCCTTGAGCAACCCGACGGCGTTACCCTGGCTGTTGGAACGGAGCGAGTTGCTGCAAACCAGCTCGGCGAATCCCTCGCTTTGGTGGGCGGGTGAAAACCGCACCGGCTTCATCTCGTAGAGGGTGACCTCCATGCCGCGCTGCGCCGCCTGCCAGGCCGCCTCTGAGCCCGCAAGCCCACCGCCGACCACCGCGACGCGCCGGCCGTGCGATCCCGCAGCTCTCGCAACACCCACCGCCGCCATGCAGCCTCCAGGAGTAAATCCGAACCATAGCTCCGAAGTGCTGCCGAGGCGTACCGGGGGCTCCGCGAATCATCGAACTCACGAGTGGATTCAAGCACTAGCCGGCGACCTGCCCCCCACCTCGCCTCTATCGGGGAAGCGATTGCGTCGCGCGGCGCCGTAAGTGAATCCAACGGATTCGCCCGCTCGGTTGCGCGGGCGATGAATGGCGCCGGGGCGGCGGTCAGGCTTGAGAGGCCGCCGCTTCGTCGACCAGCAGGCACACCTCGGGATCGGTTTCCTCATATTCGATCGCGAAGCCAGAGGAACTGTGCCGAACGACCCGCCCCACCAATTCGTACGGACTCGCGGGCGCGATCGGATCTACGGGTTCGGTAAAAACGTAGATGCGAACCCTGGTACCCACGGCGGGTTGCTCCGAGGATCCCTCGATCAGGGCACCCGAGTAGGAGATGTTCGCAAGGACTCCGATTCCGTCTTTGGGGCCCGAGGAGTAGTGGGCGTTCAAGGCCGTCGGAACCCGATCGCCTCGACGCCTTTCGCTAAATTCAGACATAGCCCCTCTCCGAGTACGAACGCCTAGCCGACTCATCGGCCAGGCCGAGACGCTGCTTGAACCCTCTTGGATCTCTCCGCCGCGAATCGTGCGAGCCACCCACGACTCATTCGAGTCGAGAGACGATCTGCAGGCGCCCATCGCGATCCTCGCGAATTCGGTTCGCGAGCTCGAGTTCGACCACCTCGAGGGCAAACTCGGCGGGCTCACGGCCGAGCCTGCGCGCCAACTCGTCGCGGGAAGCGGGAGCGTCGGCGAGCGCGCCGAGAATCTCGCGCGAAAGCCCGGAGAGGTCACAAGCGACCCGCGGACGAGAGCGCGACTCTCGGATCAGACCGAGTTCGCTGCAGATCTCATCCGGGCCCAGCACCACGTAAGCGCCGTCGCGGATCAGCCGGTTCGTGCCGACGCTCGTCGGAGCCGTAATCGGACCCGGCACCGCAAATACGTCTCGACCCTGATTGGCTGCGTGATTGGCGGTGATCAGCGATCCGCTTCGCTCCCGCGCCTCTACGACCACGACCGCAGCGGACAGGCCGCTGATCAATCGATTCCGGAGCGGGAAATACTGTCGCAGCGGAGGCTCACCGAGAGGCAGCTCGGTCACGACCGCCCCATTTGCAGCGATCCGGTCGGCGAGCGCGCGGTGTTCCCTGGGATAGATGCGATCGATGCCACACGCCTGGACAGCGACCGTCCGTCCACCCGCCTCGAGAGCGCCCCAATGGGCCTCCGCATCGATCCCACGCGCGAGACCCGAAACGATCACGACGCCCTCTCGGGCGAGGTCGGCGGCCAGGCCGCGCGCGACCTGCTTCCCGTACACCGTCGCCGCGCGCGCACCGACGATCGCGACCGAGATTTCGGACAGGATGCGGGCGTCGCCGCGCACCAACAGCAGCGGAGCCGGATCCGAGAGGTTCGCGACGCGCGTTGGATACGCGCCGGAACCCAACGGCACACCCACGGCACCGACCCGCAAGAGCGCCGCGATCTCGGCGCTTCGATCGATTGCCATCGAGAGCCCCGATGCGGTGAGGGCGAGTGCGGGATGCCGGTGTCTTCGCAGCAGCTCGGCAGCCATTTGGGGTTTGAGGCCGAGCGCGCGCTGGAACGCTAGCCAATCGCCGAGAATGGAACCGGAAGCGGGGCGCGAGTCGGCGGGATCGAGGATGTCCGGTACGGGATCGGAGGACAAACTTGGGCTCCCCGGGACCGGGGAGCCCTCTGCATAGCTCGTGCGACGCTACGCACGCAAATCCGCTGCGAGGGGCGTTGCGAATGGCACCGCTGGACTATTCCGGCGCGCCTCGGAAACGGTCGCCCAGCTCGAGTTCGGTTTCGGTATGCCGGATCACCGCAACGGCTGATTGGCGTCGCGCGCGCACGACGAGAAGTTGGGCAATCACGCGATCGGGCACCTCGACCCGGGTGTCTCGGGCGGGCTCAGGAGCTTGCCAACCGCCTCGATAGACCTCGAGGGGGCTGCCCACCTGGAGGCCGTCGAGCTCTCCTCGATTCAGATAGACGTAGTCGGCGGATCCCATCAGCACGCGACTGGACGGAAAGAAGCTGATTTGTCCATCGACATTCTTGGGGCTCGCCACCACTTCGATGTCGAGAATCGGAATTTCACGCGGCATGACGCGATCACCGAGTTCCATCTCCGCAGCGGACATCCGAATCAGCGCCACCGACGCCTCGGCGCTGACCTCTTCGATCTCGACCCAACCGAGCAGTTTGACGTGGTAACCGAGCAGTCGATTGGTACCCGGATCGAAGACCTTCTCCTGGGCTCGAAAGACCGTGAACTGATCACCGACGGACGCCTCCTGCTCACCGAGGCCGACGAACACCCGATCACCCTGGCTGAGCATGACGCGCTCGGGAATGGCGTCGACGATGCTCGCCGAGGCGTCGAGTTGGTCAGCACTGATCAGACCAGTCGTCTCAAGCGAGCTGACGCGCACGATGTTCAATCCATCCTCGTTCTGAAACAGCGATTGGAAGCTGTCCGAGGCAGGGCCGACGGGCTCGCCGTTGTCCTCGGCCGCCAGGGGTTGACCGGCGAGAAGCCGCTCCGCCTCTTCGGCGCTCACGCGGCGCATTTCATGGGCACTGATCCAAATTCGATCGCTGGGAACGATGAGATGAGGATTCTCGATATCGCGATTATCGGTCCAGACCGACGGCCACACCCACGGAGTCCCGAGGTAGGCGTCGGAGATATCCCAGAGCGTGTCTCCAGGAACGACCACATGGATCCTGCCGGATCGGCCCTGCTCGTCGTAGCCAATTTCCCCGAGTGCGACCTTCCGGGCCGGCTGGGCGTCTGAACCCTCAGCCTGGCTCACGGGATCTGCGTCGGTATCAGCGAGCGCCTCTGCGTTCTCGATTGCGTCGGTGGCGCTCGAGACCTCGGGATCGATCGCTGGGTCATCGTTCGCTGCGACTGCCGAATCGGCTCCGGCAGCGACGCCGCTTTCAGCGATCTCCTCGGTTTGCGGCGGGTCGTCAGTGTTCGCCGTTTCAACGGCCGCGACGGTGTCCGCGGTTTCGCCGCTCTCACCCTCGTCGGCCGCCACCCGGTCTGTGGCGGGCGACTCTGGTGCCGGTGCCGCTGCTGCCGGCACCGGTTCGGCGTCCGCCTGACCGTCTGCGGTTGCCGCCGCATCCGCGTTCAGGGTCGAAGTTTCACTCGCGTACAGGCTTCCCGCAGTGAGCGCTGCTGAAATCGCCACAGCGAAGATCGTGAGCAGTCCGGCTTTCATCGAATCCCTCCAAACGACGACGTCGAGTCGCGGGCCACGGCGAGCCGCTTCCCCGCGGGGTCGCCCTCGCGGATCGGCCGTGCGACGCACGTAGACGTGCCCGTATCGACCGCGCGGCCGGGAGGCTTGAGATCGAAGCCTGTGTCGGGTTCGGGTTAGCGGCCACTCTCGAGGCGGGCCAGCATGGCCCGCGCTTCCGTCGCCCAGGCGGGCTCGGGGGGAATCGGCTCCCCGCTCGCCCGCTGCACCTCGGCGCTTTCATCGAGTGCGGTAATCGCACGCCGCAGGGTCTGTCGCGCCTCTTCGGGGTTGCCGTCCGCCTCGTAGGCCTGGGCGAGGTGGTGCATGCTGATGCCCGCAGTCGCGATATCGCTGTCCGAATTGGCGACGGCTTCCTTCAAATAGCTGATCGCTGCGGACGGAATTCCGCGCTTGTAGAGCACCCAGCCGAGCGTGTCCGCCACGGTCGCGGTGTCGGGCAAAGCGGCCTTGGCGTCTTGTGCGAGATCCAACGCGCGGTCGAGATTTTCGCCGGATTCAGCGTAGATGTAGGCGAGATCGTTCTTCGGATAGGCCAGGTCCGGGCCGTATTTGATCGCATCCTCGTAGCGCTCGATCGCCTTGTCCTGTGCGCCTCCAAACGAATAGAGGGTGCCGAGGAAGTAGTGCAGGTTCGGATCCTCGGGGCGCACCTTGATGGCGGCCTCGTAGGTCGAGACCGCCTCATTGAGCCGACCGGTCTTCGCGTAGAGTCGAGCCAGCTGCTCGTAGCCGGCCGCGTCCGTCGGATCGATTTCGATCGCCTTCTGAAAGGCTTTCTCGGCATCATCGGGCCGGTCGTCCATCTGCGCGACGAGACCCGAGAGCGTGTACAACTTGGCATTTTCGGGGTCGGCGTCCAGCGCAGCCGCCACTCCGCTCACCGATTCCGCAAACCGACCTTCCTTTCGATCGAGCCGTACCAGATTGCGCAAGATGTCGTGGTGGGTCGGCATCAACTCGTTCGCCCGGGTCAAGTACTTACGCGCTTCCACATCGTTTCCCGAAACGATGTACACCCGACCCAACGCGTAGAGGACATCTGCGTTGCGATCGCTCTCGGGAATCGCGTTCAGCTCGCTGAGGGCCTCGTCCATTCGGCGCAGGATCACCAGACTCTGGGCCAGGAGGATTCGCGTCTGCATCGAATCGGGCTTCGCGGCCAGATAACGTCGCGCTTCCTCGACCGCGTATTCGTGCTCGCCCAACGATGAGTGGACCCGAGCCAGGACGCGGCGCGCCTCGAGCATGCCGGGGTCGATCTCGAGTGCGCGCGCGAGTTCGGAGCGCGCCGTGGGCGCCTCTCCCTTTACGGACAGCGCAGTACCGAGGACGAAGTGCGCTTGGGGGCTGTTCGGATCGAGTTCGAGCGCCGCGCGCAAACCTTTGATCGCCTTGTCGACCTTCTGCTGGGCGAGGTCGATCTTCGCCATCACCATCAGCGCACTGGCGGTCGGGGCTCCAGCAGCCAACACCTCTTCGACCATCTGCTGGCCGCGTTGGACCTTCTCTTGGTCGCCATCGCGATAGCCGACGTCGACCAGGATTTCGGCCACGCGAAGCTTCGCATCCTTGAATTCCGGATCGATTTCGAGTGCCTTTTCGGCTGCCGCGAGGGCTCCCTCGACATCACCCTTTCGGCCCAGATGTCCCGAAAGGGTCAAATAGGGAATGGGATCGGCGGAATCGACCTGGGTCGCCTCTTCGATCAACTTGTCGGCTTTCTCGGTGTTGCCCTGAGC
>PVMK01189159.1_pt2 | contig 23949 bp, 26 predicted proteins | sample 1853481 | NCBI WGS metagenome assembly PVMK01 (sample SAMN08533507, study PRJNA380276) | Marine sediment metagenome, whole genome shotgun sequencing project. | reverse complement strand
TGGTATATCAACAACAGGGTAAACCTGATGTTGATCGATGCAATTAATACTGAAGGGATGAATTGTACTCTATCTAAACGTGGAGGTAGAAACGTTGCACTTCAATTTGCCCATATCCACAACAACAGGATATACAGATTTGAAAAATATGCCAAAGATCTATTGAAAGGACAAAGCAGGATCGATGTGAATGAGAATGTTGATAAAGCACTATTAAAAAAACAATTAACTAAATCTGCAACAGCCATGGCTAAATGGATTGAAAGGGGAATTGATGACGATGGTAAAATTAAAGGATTTAAAAGAGGTGTAGTAACAATGCTAGGATATTTGATAAATCATGAAGCACATCACCGTGGCAGCATTATTTTAACTTTGAAACAATGCGGTCATCCAATTTCTAAGGATATACGTGACGGGATTTGGGCGTGGAATCAGATTTAGTTGATCAGTGAAAATCGTTTTTCTATCGGTAGTTATATTTTGCTACGGAGGGATAATTTTTATTATATAATTTTAATCTTATAATTATTTAATTTTAGTAGCATAATTAACTTATTTTATTTTGATAAATAGGAAAGTAAGTTGAGTAAGGTTTATTTCCCATCACATTCATATCATACTAACCAAGATTCACCCCGCAAGGTGTTAGATAGGATAGCACTGAACACCCGTTTCTACTTTATGATAAGATATGGTTCTATTATCCTAAGAGATAGAAAAGTTGCATTGGAAGGAAAATATGATAAAAAAACCTGGGCTGCAACTTCTAATGATATTTTCAGGTTAATTGAAGAGTGCGGAGGCAGATTTCATATTACAGGCTTGGATAACTTACATAACTGTAAAGAATCCGTTGTTTTTATCAGTAATCATATGAGTACGCTTGAAACTATGGTATTCCCGTGCATAATTTCTCCGCTTATGGATGTTACTTTTATAGTTAAAAAAAGTCTTGTAGAACATCGATTTTTTGGTCCGATTATGAAAGCCAGAAAACCAATTATTGTAGGTAGGACAAACTCAAGAGAGGATTTTAAGAAGGTGATGACAGAAGGTCCGGAGTTATCAGCAAAAGGAATTTCAATTGTTGTATTTCCGCAAAGTACAAGGAAAGACGAATTTATTCCATCGGAATTTAACTCTCTCGGTGTAAAACTGGCAAAGAAGGCAAATGTTAATGTTATTCCGATCGCTATAAAAACAGATTTTTGGGGACATGGAAAATTCTTAAAAGATCTCGGTCCCATACATCGTAATAAACCAATTTATATGGATTTCGGAAAACCAATGGAAGTAACTGGTTCCGGGAAAGAAGAACACGAAAAAATAATTGATTTTATTTCTTCATCATTAACTAATTGGGGAGGAATGTAGAAAGATAGTGGCATAAATTCTTACAATTTATTTTTACTCTGATACGGGCATATTCATTTACAAGTACAACAATATCTCCCTTTTTTATTTAGTGATACAATTTTATTTTTACTGATAATTTTATTGCTAAATTTCATTCTTAAATTATTAATAATCTACTGATATCTTATTAATGAATTACAAATTTATTTCTGATAAACCGAAATGCTTCTGCGGCGTATTCGGCATATTTGGTTCACCAACATCTTCTTTAGAAACATATTATGGATTGCATGCTTTACAGCACAGGGGACAGGAAGCTTGCGGAATAGTAACAAAAAGCGTTTCTGAAAAAGGCAAATCCATATTTCTGATTCACAAGGGTGAGGGATTAGTTTCAGAAGTATTTGGAGATCAAACTATATTATCCGATGAACTGATTGGGAATTCTGCAATTGGTCATAACAGATATTCCACAACCGGTTCATCAAAATCACACAAAAACATTCAGCCGTTTGTTGTAAACTACAGACTTGGAAACCTAGCCGTAGCGCACAACGGTAATCTTACAAACGCCAGGGAATTGAGAGAGGAACTTGTTAATGAAGGCGCAATCTTTCAAACAACAAGCGATACAGAAGTTATTCTTCACTTAATTGCGCGCAGCAGGTTAGATGATCAGGTTGATCAGATAGAAGAAGCAATCAGTATGATTCAAGGTGCATTCAGTTTGGTTATCTTAACCGATGATAAACTAATTGCCGCAAGGGATCCGCATGGTTTTCGTCCGCTATCAATCGGCAAATTGAATGGTTCCTATATTGTCGCTTCCGAAACATGTGCCTTTGACGTTGTTACTGCTGATTTTATAAGAGAAGTGGAACCTGGTGAATTGGTTGTGATTGATAACGATACTTTAAATAACGGGGAAATAAAATCATTTTATTTTAATGATGATCTTCCACCTAAAAAGCATTGTGTGTTTGAGTATATTTATTTTTCACGACCAGACAGCTTCATTTTTGGACACAATGTTGATAAGATGCGAAGACGTTTAGGCAAATCGCTTGCACGTAATCATCCTGTCTATAATGAAGATGAAAAAAAGGTAATTGTTATAAGCGTTCCGGACAGTTCAAACACAACTGCCCTCGGCTACCAAACAGAGCTTGAAAAACTCGGAGTTAAATGTAGATTAGAAATTGGATTAATACGAAGCCATTACATCGGAAGAACATTTATTCAGCCCGGACAAAGTAACCGTGAGATAGGTGTAAGAATAAAATTCAATACTGTTAAAGGTGTTTTGGAAGGAAGAACTGTTGTTATTGTCGATGATTCAATCGTAAGAGGAACAACATCAAAACAATTGGTAAAACTTATTCGAGAAGCAAATCCTAAATCAATTCATCTTCGTATCTCATCACCCCCAATTACCCATCCGTGTTTTTACGGAATGGATTTTCCAAGCAAAGAGGAATTAATTGCTCATCGTTTTAACAATAACATAGAGGAAATAGGAAAATATTTAGGTGTGGATACAATACACTACTTAACAAATGATGAAATGCTCGACGCGGTTTCTGAAGCCGGTAAGGATAATTTTTGTCATGCGTGTTTTTCCGGTAAATATCCGGCACCTGTTGATATAAATTTCAAGAAGGAAATATATGAAGTATAAAATCTGGTTGATTCTGATAGGGGTACTACTAACCATATCTAATCTTCATTCGCATAACACTTATTTTATTAAGTACAAAAGCAGTGTATCTAACCAGGAGATTGTAAACAAAGTTACACAGCAAAAACTTATGCCCGCAGGAATAAATTCTCCGCTCGATACCGAATTAATATCTGTTAATTACCTTGCTAAAGGATTGGGTGGTGAAGATGAAATTCTCTCAAGGATAATTAAAGTATCTTTTGATAAGGCAGTGCTCGAAACAAACATTTATGGTTTGAAGGAAATTGATCCTGCAATAGAGTACATCCAGAAATCGACCACATACAAAATGGATATTGTTCGAAACGATACGCTTGTAAGTGAGCAATGGGCGCTCGAAAAAATTCAGGCATTTGATGCATGGGACAAAACTGAGGGAGTTGACACGGTTCTTCTTGCAGTAATAGATACAGGAATTGATTATCTGCATCCCGATCTCAAAATAAAATTTTCCTTAATTCCGGAGAGATAGGAACAGATGCAAATGGTAACGATAAAAGCTCAAACGAAATAGATGACGACGGTAACGGTTTTGTAGATGATTTTCGCGGCTGGGATTTTACAGACCGTGTTGGATTTCCATTCGATTCAAGCGGAGGCGATTATTTAGATTGGGATAATGATCCGATGGATGAACAGGGGCATGGTACATATATTGGCGGTATTGCATGCGCCGAAGTTAACAATTCAACAGGTATTGCTGGTGTTGCACCAAATGTTCAAATTGTAATTTTACGTGCTTTCGATCCAGCCGGCTTTGGAGAAGAAGATGATGTTGCTGCTGCTATTCTTTACGCTGTGCAGACGGGTGTTAAAGTTATTAATATGAGTTTCGGTGATAATGCTTTTTCATTAGTGCTAAGAGATGTTATTAGATTTGCATATGCTCGTGGAGTTGTTCTCGTTGGAAGTTCCGGTAATTCCGGTTCTACAGCACCTCATTATCCATCCGGATATTCGGAAGTAATATCAGTTGGAAATTCAACCATCGATGATTTTGTGGCAGGCAGTTCTAATTACGGTTCAACACTCGATTTGGTTGCACCGGTTCTTCTATAGTTACAACAGCAAGGAATAACAACTACGCGTCAATAAGTGGTACATCGGCTGCTACTCCTCACGTTGCTGCCACTGCGGCATTAATTCTATCGTTACAGCATTTTACAAATGAAGAAGTCAAACAGATTATTAAATCAACTACTGATGATGTTGGTGAACCTGGATGGGATTTAAGAAGCGGGGCAGGGAGGTTGAATTTATTAAGAGCATTAACTGTTATTGCTCCGTCCGTAATCAAATTAAATAGTCCCACCCAGGACTTTGCAACTCTCGAGGACCAGATAACTGTAAACGCATCAGTGCTTTCAGCTTCATTTGTTAGTTATTCACTCTATTACGGGACAGGTTATAACCCTGATAATTGGATTACATTAATTGATAATGAAATTACCCAGTTTTCTAATCAGGACATTTATACACTCGATATCTCATCACTGCCCGATACCGTTTATGCTTTTCGTCTCGTAGTTCAATTAAGCAATGCAAGAACACTTGAAGAACGGGTTAATTTTCATATCAGCAGAACACCACCTGTTACCGAACTGATTTCAATAGGACCGGCTTACTATGGTGATAAGACAACTATCCTTGCATCAATGACCACTGACGAACCATCACTTGTAAGAATGTTTTATAGAAGAGTTACCGAGCCGGAATTTAAATTTATTACTCTTGATGGTTTTACAACTAACAATCAATTTATTAAAGAATTGCATTACGGATTTATTCCCCGGCAGCTTGTTGTACAAAACTCGGCTTATGAAATATATTTTGAAGCAGAAAACCTGGTTGGCTTAACTACTATTGTCAAAGATGACACTTTGAACTTCCTTTTTTCCACAAGATATGAAGCTGAATATTCTGGTGAAACAGAGTTGCCATACTCATTACCTTCAGGAAGTATGTTTGAGGACCCGGTAAGTCTAACCACACCTGATTCAAGAGAAATTTATTTACGTGAAATTACAAGTGCAAAAGTTTCTTCCTTATTCAGACTTAACAACGATTCATTTGAACAAATAGATTCATTAGATGAAAGAATAGTGCGCGACTTTGGTGATTTTAATAATAACGGGTTGAAGGATGTACTTGCTTTTTTCATTCGAGATGGATTTATTTATGAACAAACATCTGCGGGTTCATCCTCTCTTATAGAAGAATTCGCACAAGAGACGGGAGATTTTTGGCCCGTGATGGCAGAGGATATAGACGGGGATAGTAAAACAGAAATAATTGTTGTTGATTCAGACACTTCATTTACTGTTTGGAAAGTTAATAACGATTTAAGTGTAACCAATCCCATTAAATTAGTAAACTTTACAGAAGAATCTTTTGGGTTCAATATAATAGATGCCCCAAATGGTGTTATAGCCGATATTAATGGCGATGGAAGAAATGAATTTTGGTCGGTTGATTTGGATGGTGATGTTTTTAGTTACGAAATATATGGAACAGATGATTACAGGCAGGGAAGTGTTTTAACGACCGGGTTTATTGGTTCAGCAGCATTTATTGCAGCAGGAGATTATGACGGCGACGGTACGGATGAATTAGCTGTACTTCTACATTCCATCAGGCAGGTTGATATTGCACCTTTTTATCGATTAATTGTTTTCAATCTTATTGGCGATAATTTTAATATCCTATACGATCAGGCATTGATTGATGCTGCAAGTGAATTTAATTCAGCATTCCAGCGTTCTGAAAACAGTGTACGCTTTGCTGATTTAGATAATGATCTTAGTGATGAACTGATTGTTTTTATGTTCCCTTATTCATTCATCTTTAAATATGACTTCGGAAATAATAGGATTATCTCTTATAAGGAAAATATAAATTCTAATTCGGTTTTTGTCGGCGATTTGAATTTAAATGGTGTCCCTGAGGTTGCTTTTCCAACAGCGGATGGAATAAAGTTTTACGAATTTGCTGTTTCGATAATGACTAACACACCTTACAATTTAAATGGCTTCAGTTTAGATTCAAGCAGCGTGCAATTAACCTGGAATGGCAATGTTGACCAGTATTATGTTTACAGAGGAACGGAACAGAACAATCTTGAACGAATTGACTCAACTTTTACAACTGATTATGTGGATGCACAATTGAACATTAATACCACTTATCATTATGCAGTGCAGGCGTTTGATCTATCTAAACCAATACCGTTATCAAATCTATCTTCTCCTGTTGAGATTTATGTTCATACGCCAGGGAAAGTCCTTTCGGCAGAAGCGTTAAGCGCAAAGACGGTTACTGTAACTTTTTCAGAAAAGATGAATAATACAATTGAAAACCTGCAGGCATTTGAGTTGATGAATGTTGGAATTCCGAATTCCGTTGCTCCTGCAAATCAATTTGCATATTTGCTTACATTCAGAGAGCCGGTTCCAATTGGTGAAAATCAATTACTAATAAAAGACCTTAAAGATTTCTACGGCTCGCCAATTGAGGCCGAAACAGTTTATTTTACAATGGATTCAACAATTGCAAACCAGGAATTTTTCATTTCATCATTTAAAATTGAAAATCCATATCTAATACGACTAACATTTAATTTTGATGTTGATGAAACTTCAGCGCAAAATGAGGGCAATTATTTGTTCGAACCGGATAATAAAGTAACTAGCATAACAATAGATGAAAATAATAAAAAAACAATCCTGATCCATCTGAAAGGACAAAAGCCGGTTGGTTCGATAGGGAAGGAATATGTTTTACGGATTAAAAATGTGAGATCTTCTTCATCAACAGGTAATATAGAAATTAATTCTGGCGCAGGAAGCTATGTGGTATTAACAAGTTTCGCAAATGATCTTTCGGATGTTTATGTTTATCCCAATCCTGCAGAAATTGGAACAGGTATATCTAAAATTACATTTGCCAATCTGCCGCAATACGCTAATATATCAATCTGGACCTTAGACGGAACCAAGGTTGGAGAGGTGGAAGAAAATGATGGTAACGGCGGTGTAGATTTTAATTTAAAGGATTTTTCTGGAAATTATTTATCAAGCGGTGTTTATATTTACCGAATCGTAATGCTGGATGAGTTTGATAATGAAAATGATGAAAAGATTGGTAAATTCGCTGTTGTGAGATGATATGTATAAGAAAAATGAAATATACACAATATCTAATCTGCTAAGTTTCCTGCGTTTACTAATGGCTATTCCTTTCTGGATTCTTATCGGAGACATTAACGAACCTGGTATGCGAAATGTTATAGCTGCGTTAGCAATTATCGCTGCCTTTACGGATTGGCTTGACGGTTTCGTTGCTAGAAAGCGTAATGAAGTTACGGAGCTTGGAAAAATTATCGATCCGCTTGCAGATAAAATTGCAATTGGTGCTATTATCATCAGGTTATACATGGTTGGTGAAATACCTGGATATTATTTTTTCTTAATAATCGGAAGAGACCTGTTAATATTTACCGGCGGTGTTATTGTTTCTAAAATGATTGGCAAAGTTCTTCCATCAAATGTTTTAGGCAAAATAACAGTTTCAATGATTGGAGTGGTAATATTATTAATAGTTTGGGAAATGAGCCGGTCTTCTTATCTGTTCCAATTCTTTTATTATGGAAGTATTATACTACTAATCGTTTCATTTTTCGCGTATGTTTACCGCGCTGTTGAATACATAAAAAAAGAAAAAAAATAATGGCTTTATTTGATAACATAAATTTTAATAAACTTAAATCCGGCTTAAGTAAAACAAGAAATAAAATTGTTAACTCGATTAATGAAACCATTACAGGCAAAGCTGTTATAGATGAAAACATAATTGATGAAATCGAAGAGATACTAATTACCTCAGATATTGGTTTTGATATTTCGGAAAAGATTATTGAAAATTTACGTATTACTTTAAAAAGTGAAAAAAACAGAACACAGTTTAATATTATTAATACTGTTAAGGATGAATTGGTATCTGTAATAAGCAATGGCAGTTCTGATGATAATAATGAAGAAGATGATATTACCAAAATATCCAAACCATACGTGATTTTAATTGTAGGTGTGAACGGAGTAGGGAAGACAACCACAATCGGAAAACTTGCACACAATTTTCATTCGGGCGGAGCAAAAGTATTAATAGGGGCTGCCGATACTTTTAGAGCTGCAGCAGGTGAACAATTAGACATTTGGGCTGAAAGAGCAAATGTTGATATTGTACAGAAAGAATCCGGAACCGATCCTTCCTCAGTTGCTTTTGAGACTGTTGAGAAAGCGGTTAACGAGCATTATGATTTTGTACTCATTGATACAGCCGGCAGATTACATAATAAAGCAAATCTGATGAACGAATTAAGCAAAATAAAGCGTGCAATTAATAAAGTGCTCCCAAATGCTCCCCACGATACTTATTTAGTTCTTGATGGAACTGTTGGGCAAAATGCCCTGATTCAGGCAGATGAATTTTCAAAAGTTACAGATATTTCCGGTTTGGTTATTACAAAATTAGATGGAACAGCTAAAGGCGGAGTTGTATTCCAGATATGTAATAAGCAAAGTATTCCTGTTAAATTTATAGGTGTTGGAGAATCGATTGAAGATCTGCAAACATTTAATCCTAAAATATTTGTAGATGCAATTTTTGGAACTGCGTAGGAGAACTGATTATGTTTATGAAAAAACCACGACACCGCATTTTCGATTATTCACCAAGACATTACAAACCTGAAGAGGACAAAAATGCAAGAGCAAAAAGACGATTAGGATTTTCACGCCAAAGAAAATATAGATCCCGCCAGAAAAGTCCGATTATTATTTTAGTACTTGCTGCAATAATTATTTATTTAGTTCTAAAATTATCCGGCTCTGTTTAACCAACAATATAGGTCAGATTATTTTTTCTATTCAACCATTCATTCATTCTGTGGACTAGTAAATAGTGTCTTCAATGGGGAGTTATTAGGTTTACATAATATACATTATCGGACAAAGTAGGATGTGAATAAATCAGCTTTCAGTAATTTTTCTCAAATTTTCAATTTTTTCATCTGCACCGAGATTACTAAGGTATCTGTTCTCTTTAATTTATATTCAGGATCAGGCGTTATAATTTCCGGCCCACTATCAACATCAGTTAAAAATTCTCGGTTGTTTTATCATTAATACTTCCAGATCCAAATTCATTTCTTATTTTCAATTCCACAAGACTTTTACCACAAACCTTTTAGGACGCCTAATTCGGCAATTGAATATCCTGTAGCTACTTTTGCCGTAGTAGTATGCCGGCTTAATTGATTTTAATTCTTTAGAGAGTCCGCTGGCAAGGTTTACCTTTAAACTTTCTCTGTTGTAAATTGAAATCACTTCCTGACGTCTAACAGCTCCTAATATCTTATTCGGGTTTTCGGATCAACAACCGGAAATTGATCTAGATTCCATTTACCGAATAAATTCAGCACATAATCCAGGTCATTATCTTTGCTGATTGTTATAACCTGCGGATTTACAATATCGCTTGCAACAATAACATCTTTCAAATGGTCATATTCTGTAATTATCGGGCGTAACTCGGTTTCTGTAATTGTTCCGGTTATTTTCCCTTCACTGTTTACCGTGTAAAATGTGTGATGCGGACTTTCCATAACTTTGGCAATTAATTCAGGTAATGGTGTTTGATCCGGAATAAGTTCAATTTCATCCAATTTAGCATCAGAAACGTGGATGGATCTTAAAAGATTTGTTTCCCTTCCCTCCTTTATTTCATATCCCTGTTCTTCGAGATGTTTTATATGAACCGAACCCTTTAATATTATTTGAACCATAGTTGTACTTACAATTACGGCAAGCATTAAAGGCAGTATAAAATTGTATTCCTTTGTCATCTCAAAGATTATCATAATAGCAGATATAGGAATAGTGTTTATTCCGCCAAGCATTGCACCCATCCCGACTAAAACAAATGTAGTTGTGTCTAAATTTAATCCCCAGATTGAATTAATTGTAATTGCAAAGAGATAACCGAAGCACGCTCCTAAAAAAAGAGATGGAGCAAAAAGCCCGCCGAATCCACCCGAATGAATAATTAATGGAACCAAAACAAATTTTAATATCAATAAAATTAGAATAACTTTCCAGGTGATAGAACCGTTTAAAATTTCATTAATAGCAAAGTAACCAACACCAAATATTTCTTTGTAAAAATATCCCGAAACTCCCATCAACAATCCAACGATAACCATTACAAGCCATTGCGGAATTTTACTGTGTAGAATTTTTGTTCTGAATAAATGTTCAACTGCGCTGGAATATTTTATAAACAAAATTGAAACTGCTCCCGCAAATAAACCAAGTATAGCATAAAGATATAAAAATGAGAAACTGCCAATCACAGGAATGCTGAATAAAAATATGGATTCATTCCCGAGAAAAATTCTTGAGATTGCACTTGCTGTAACCGAAGCTAAAATTAATGCTGAAAAAGTAGGTGCCTGAAAATCATTTAACAGAACAATTTCCAACGCGAAAAAAACACCTCCTAAAGGTGTATTAAAGATAGCGGCAATTGCAGCACCGGCACCTGCTGCGGTAAAAATGCGTACACGTGGATCTGAAAGACCGGCAAGAAATCCAATTCTACTTGCTACTCCCCCGCCTATTTGTGCGGCAGGACCTTCGGGTCCAACTGTATTACCCGAACCAATTGAAATTACAGGTGCAATGAAATGAAATATGGTTGTTTTAAATGGTATGTAACCACCGCGCAATGCAACCGCTTTAATAACTTCTGAAACACCTTTTTTCTCAGCAGTTTTAGGTGATATGATTATCATTATTGCCTGTATAAGCATTCCGATTGCAGGCAGCAAAATTACAGCGGCTGTACCAAGGAAAAATAACCCCTCGGTAGTTTGCTTGAAGAAAAGCTTGTTAAAGAATACAATAGACTCGTGAAAAAATACAGCTGCAAGTCCTGCAGCTATTCCGGTAATAACAGCAAAAACTGTAAATGTTGTATAATCGGGTACAGATAAATTGGCTATCTTTTCTTTAAGGTAGCCACGGAATTTTCTAAATTTTAGATAGGTCCTTTTTAATGGTCTATCGATATCTAATTTCAATTTTTGTCTCTAACTAATCGTACTTAAAGAATCCTTCCCCTGTCTTTCTTCCTAATTTATTTGCGGCAACCATTTTTTTCAGTAATGGGCAAGGTCTGTATTTGGGATCGTTGTATCCGTTGTAAAGCACTTCAATAATGGCAAGACAAACATCCAGACCTATAAAATCTGCTAAAGTTAATGGTCCCATTGGATGATTCATTCCCAATTTCATTACAGTATCTATATCTTCTTTGGAAGCTACACCTTCCATAAGAGCAAAAGCAGCTTCATTTATCATGGGCATTAAAATCCGGTTTGCTACAAAACCAGGATAATCAAAAACTTCAACAGGAACTTTCCCAAGCTTTTCAGAAAGATCTTTGATCGTATTGAATGTTTCATCGCTTGTAGAATATCCTCTTATAATTTCAATTAATTTCATCATCGGAACAGGATTCATAAAGTGCATCCCGATAAATTTATCTGGTCGGTTTGATACAGATAATTCTGTGATTGAAATAGAAGATGTGTTTGAAGCAAATATAGAATTCGATTTAATTAAAGGCTGTAACATATTGAATATATTCATCTTTACCTCCTTATCTTCAAAGATTGCTTCAATAACTAAATCAACATCAGTCGGAGTATTCTCAACTCCAACAATCTTATTAATTCTGCTAAGAATAGATTTTTTATCATCTTCAGTAATCTTCTCTTTTTTAATCTGTCTATCAAGATTTTTCGATATCGTGGCAAGGGCTTTTTCTGCTAATTCTTCTTTCATTTCCACAAGATTTACTTCAAATCCCTTCATTGCGAAAACGTGGGCAATACCGTTACCCATCGTGCCACCACCGATTACAGCTATTTTCTTTATATCCATCTTAATTTCTCCCTTATTTTAATAATTTTTAATAATTAATGCTGATGCTTCGCCGCCTCCTATACAGAGTGAAGCTAAACCGTAAGTTGAGTTTTGTTTTTTCATTTCATAAATAAGTGTTGTAAGTATTCTTGCTCCACTTGCTCCAATAGGATGACCGATCGCAATTGCTCCACCGTTCACATTTACTTTGGATACATCAAGTTCCAATATTTTATTTACTGCAAGTGAGACAACAGCGAATGCTTCATTAATTTCGAAAATATCAATATCATCCTTTGAGAGATCGGCTTTTTTAAGAACTTTTGCAATAGCATCTGCAGGTGCTGTTGTAAATTCAATTGGAGCCTTTGCAGACGATGATTGGGCAACAATTTCAACTAAAGGTTTCAAGCCAAGTTCTTTAGCTTTTTCTTCAGTCATTATCATTAAAGCCGCTGCACCATCGTTGATTGATGAAGCATTGGCTGCAGTCACAACACCATCTTTTTCAAAAACCGGTCTTAGTGATGGAATCTTCTCAAATTTCACATTCCCGGGTTCTTCATCTTTATCAACTATAATTTCAGCTTTTCTGCTCTTGATTGTAACCGGGACTATTTCATCAATAAATTTTCCTGCTTCCTGGGCAGCCAGAGCTTTCTTATATGAGCCGATGGTGAACTCATCTAACTCTTCCCTCTTAAAATTGAAATCACGCGCACAGGATTCGGCACAGCTTCCCATGTGGATATCGTTAAAAACATCCCACAAGCCGTCCTTAACCATTGAATCAATAATTTTACCGTCGCCTAACCTGTAACCGGTTCGTGCTTTATCAAGCAAATAAGGAGCAGTACTCATACTCTCCTGACCGCCGGCTATTATTACTTCAGCATCTCCAGCAAGTATTGCCTGCTGTGCGAGCATTACAGCTTTCAATCCGCTTCCGCACATTTTATTTATTGTTAGAGTTTCTGTTTTGTCCGGCAGTCCGGCATAAATTGCAGCTTGTCTTGCAGGTGCCTGCCCCTGTCCGGCAGTTAAAACATTTCCCATAATAACTTCATCAACAAGGTTCACGTCTATCTTCGTATCGTCGAGTACAGATTTAATTGCTATGCTGCCTAACTGTGCTGCAGAAAGTGATGAGAGAGCTCCGTTAAAAGAACCAACGGGTGTTCTTTTTGCAGAGGTGATAACTATTTTTTTCATAATTCACTCACTAATTAATAATTTTTAGATAGTAAAAATTAACGAAAATACTTCTAATAATCAGTGGGTAATAAAGATAAAATTGAATGACGAATAATAAACTTTAAGCATTAACAGGCGGTTTGATTGTAAGTGCGGAAAGTTCAAAGATTATATTTGCGGTGAGAAGATTGACATTGATATTATTTTTTATGTAAGACGATAACCTGTCTATCTGAAAAACCGTATCTCTCAAATCAACATCAGGGAATTTAGAATTAAATTTTTCAAGTGTTTCCTTATGCTGATTGAAAAAAAAGTGATTAACATTAAGTTTATATTTCTGAAGATCATTCAGCCAGGTAATTATCATTCTTATTATGAGTTGAATATTTTCAGTACTCTTATCTGCAAGTAATGATTTAAATTCTTCAAAAGCAGAGTGATATTTTCTTCCCGAATGAATAACGTAATATTGAAATTGTTTTTTCACTGAGTAATTGGATATCCATCTCAAATAACTTTAATGCTGTTGAAACAGATCCTCCTGAAAACGGGGCTACCATCTCCGCTGATTTTCTATTAACCTCAAAATATTCAACAAGAATATTTACTATATCATCTAACGATAATGGATCAAAATTTATATTCCAGCATCTCGAACGAATTGTCTCTCTTAATCTTTCCGGATAAGAAGTGATAAGTATGAATATAACTCCTTCAGGAGGTTCTTCTAAATTTTTTAGTAAAGCATTCTGTGCTGCTTCATTCATAAAGTGAGCAGATGTTATAATTATAAACCGATATGCGATATCACTAAAATCGAGCGAGAGATTTTTTTTTATCTCCCTAATGCTGTTTATCTTTATTGTGTTGGCTTTGTGTAGAGATATAGTGTAATAAGGATTATCTATTTTTTTCCGCAGCTCTTCACGAAGTAAATCAATTTCATCCTTGCTTAACTTATCAGTGGGCCCATCAGACTCAGTTTCATTTTTTCCGCGAGGTAAAGGAAGAATGTATTTCAAATATGGTTCACTTAGGGTTGAAATCAATTTCAAAACTCTTTCTTTTTCATTTACATCCAGCAAAACCGAATTTACCAATTGAGCAAACCTAACGGCAATAGCTTCCTTGCCAACTCCTTCGAGTCCTGTGAATAGCAACGCATGAGGTATTTTAGAAGTGGAATTAAAATTGGAAAGGATGTTTTTCACCCGTTCCTGCCCGTGTATGTCATCAAAAAATTTAAGCATAAAAAAAGGCGCCTCAGCGCCCGAGATTAGAATTCGTCTTCATTGTAGAAAAAGTCATCGTCTGAGGGATAATCCGGCCAGATATCTTCTATCGTTTCATATGGCTCATCTGTATCTTCTAGTTCTTTAAGATTATCGATAACCTCGTAAGGAGTACCAATTCTCTCAGAGTACTCAATCAATTCTTCTTTTGTAGATGGCCAAGGTGCGTCAATTAAATAAGCAGCTAATTCAACTGTCCAAATCATACTATTTATTCCAATGGGAAATTATTTATTTTGAGTTAATTCAATAAAGCCAAGATTATCAAAGAAAAACCTTGATGGATTTAGCTTTCTTCCATTATGTGAAATTTCGTAGTGCAGATGCGGACCCGTTGATAACCCGGAGTTTCCTGTTTTAGCAATAAGGTCACCCCGATTAATTTTCTGCCCTCTTTTTACTAACGCTTTGGATAAATGCGCATAACGTGTACGGTACCCAAAACCATGATCAATTTCAATTTCGAGACCATATCCACCATTCCTACCAATAAATACTACTCTACCTTTACCGGGTGCATAAACCGGTGTTCCTGTATTAGCAACGAAATCAATACCTGCATGCATCTTACGTATTTTCAGTATTGGATGCTTTCTCATACCAAAACGGCTGCCGATATAATCGCCCTTAGTTGGAACCATAGCTGGTATAGATTCAAACAGTTTCTCATTTGTTTTCATCTTACTTGCAATCTCTTCGTATTGTAACTTTTCAAATTCAAACTTAGTTGTAATATTATCAACAATGTTAACAGCTCTTTCAAGATAATCTGGAGTAATTAAGAAGTCAATAGAATTATCAAACGAGCCGCCACCCACACCAAGTAATTTTTCATCATCCGAGATTGGCTCAAGATTAGCAGCTATTCTTAAATTCTCTGTCCTCTCTCCTAACGCACTTAAATTTACCTGCAGAATTTCGTATCGATCTGTTAGATCAACCAACTTAGATTTCAATAATTCGTTTTCGTTTTTAACAGACGCTAAATCACCTCTTGTATTTGTAACAGAAGTAATAAAAAAGTAACCTCCAAATAACAGGGTGGTAAAGAAAAGCGAGGTTAACGATACATAAATAATGAGTTTGGTTTTAAAGCTATTAAGCTCTACAAATGCCAGCGATTTTTCCGAGAAGTAGTAGTATTTTTTCATAATGAAGGGCGCAAATTAAGGAAATAATTGAAGTCTGTCAAGAGTTGTTTATTGTATTTATTCAAAATCGTGTTCGAAGTAATCAATGCCTCTTTGTGCAAGCGAATTTCTATTCTTAAGGTGTGAATTAAGCCGGTTTTGGAATATTTTTGCTGCATTATGACCATAGTGCTTTAATAAATAATTTAGTGCAATTACTTCTGAAATAACGGTAATATTTTTACCTGGCAATATAGGTAGTTTGATGTAGAGTATTTCAACGCCTGAAATGGAGACAGTTTGCTCGCTCAGACCTGTCCGGGTATAATGTGTTTTTTCATCCCAAATTTCAAGTTCTACAACAATTTCGAGACGTTTTTGAAATCTGATAGCTCGAATTCCAAACATTCTTTCTACATCAATGATGCCTAAACCCCGTATTTCCATAAAATGCTTAGCAATATTTGTACCGGCACCCATTAAAATGCCTTCACCCTTTTTTGTAAGAATAATCACATCATCCGCAACTAATCGGTGCCCTCTTTCCACAAGGTCTAAAGCAACTTCACTCTTTCCTACCCCTGATTTACCGATGAACAGCATTCCTGCACCATATACATCAACAAAGGAACCATGTATTGTAATTCTTTCGGCAAACTGATCATCAAGAAAATCACTTATAAAATATGTTAACTTTGTTGTAGTATCAGGAGAACTGAATAGAGGAATTTTATATTTTTTTGCTAGTTCTTTAAGGATAGTTGTTGGTTTATTTTTATTGCCTAAAATAATGCAGGGAATTTCAAACTTGAAAATATTTTCCAGTGATTTTTTTTGTTCGGATTTTGAAAGATGATCTAAATATCTTAATTCCGTATTGCCTAAAACCTGAACACGTCTATAAGCAAAAAGTTCAACAAACCCGGCTAAAGCTAAACCGGGTCTGTGTAAATTTTGATCATAAATTTTTCTTTTAAGATCGCAGGATTTTGATAATAATTTTAATTTGAATAATCGCTTTGTTTTTTCATAAAAGAATTCAACTGTTATTGAGTCTTTACGAGTTATCGATTTTTCATTTATTTTCATCATTTTAGTAAGTGGTTCTTTTCGATTTTAATTTTTTCAGCTGTCTCGATAATTTATCAACACTTGAACTGACAGACTTTTTAAAATCATCAGAATTTTCAGCTGCATTAAAAGTTTGACCTGGTACGTGAAGAACTATTTCAGATTTCTTAACAGAATCTTTCACATTTTGATAACTAAGTATTATGTCGGCATTGAGAATATTGTCATTGTATTTTTGCAAGGAAGAAACTTCTTCATTAATAAAGTCTTTTAAACTATCGTGAAGTTTGAATTTGCGAGCTGTTATTGAGATGTTCATGTTAGCCTCCAAAATTATGATTTAGGGTGTGATTTTTTATACGTTAATTTCAAACGCTCTACACTTACGTGCGTATAGATTTGAGTTGTAGATAGATTTTCATGTCCCAACAATTCTTTCACTGCTCTCAAATCTGCTCCTCTATCAAGCATATGCGTGGCTGCACTATGCCGTAGAACATGAGGGCTTTTCTTTTTAATATCAGTAACCTTCGATAAATATTTGTTGATTATTCTATAGACGAATCTCGGATAGATTCTGTTTCCTCCCTTTGTTTTAATTAATGGTTCATTGTTGTTTTCATGATTTGTAATGTTAAGATATTCTTCTATTATTTTAATAGATTTTTGTCCCACAGGAACAATTCTCATCTTACTTCCCTTCCCTTTTACTCTAAGGGTGTGGCTCTAATATCAAGATCACCAAAATTTAAATCGCATAATTCCGATACCCGTAATGCACATCCGTAAAGTAATTCAAAAATAATTTTTATACGTTCCGGTTCATCTTCGGCTTCATCTGCCAAATCATAAATCTTTAAAATTGATTCAGTTGTGGTTACTTCCGGCAATTTTTTATTGCTGCGCGGGTTTTTAATATAAGCAACAGGATTGGAATTAATTATTTTATTCTGAAAAGCATATTTTAATAATCCTCTTACCGAAGCAAGTTTCCTAGCGATGGATCTTTTCTCTAAACCTGTTTCACTTAACTGCATTAAATATTTTTTAATGAACTTTTCTGTTAAATCTATTGCTGTAAATTTATTACGTACGTTACAAAATTCTATAAATTGATTCAGGTCAGTCCGGTATGCCTTAACTGTTTGGGGAGAATATCTTTTAATACTCTCAATGTATTCAAGATATGAATTGATAAGTTTTTCTATCTTCATTAAAACAAATTTTTCCTTTGCATGAAAGGATTTACACCGCCTTTGAAATTCCTAACTCAATAAAGCAAAATTATATTTATTTGTCAAATCATTTTCAATTCTTTTCATCTTCTCACGATCATTATTTTTAATATCATCATACCCTTTTAAGTGCAGAATACCGTGAATTATTAACCGGGTGAACTCTTTACTTAATGACACATTGTATTTCCCTGGCAAATATTTTAGCATCGTTAATCGAAATAAATATTTCACCGTCTAGCTTAAAATGGCTGCCTGAATAGTTAAAAGTGATTATATCCGTTGATCTATCGTGGTTTAAGAACTCTTTATTAAGACTATGAATTTCTTTGGAAGTAATAAAATTTATGAATAAAGATTCAACACTAAATTCCAAATCTTCTCTTAACAATCCAACAAGTTTGTGAATGCGTGTTTTGTTTATCTTTTTAGTTGAAGATGATACGTATAAATTTTTAATCAATTTAGATTATTGTAAATAATTTATCTTGAAGAATCTATTTTCATTTTATTCAGAGATTCTTGTGTAGCTTTGGTATAATTAATATATTTCTCGGCAGTAATTTCAAATTCAGCTATTTCTTCTTTTGTTAAATCTCTTACAATTTTGGCAGGAACACCAGCTGCAAGTTTACCAGAAGGAACAACAAATCCAGGTCGTACAACCGCACCGGCTGCTACCATAGCATTTTCATCAACAATAGAACCATCGAGTAACACCGCACCAATACCAATTAGACATAAATCGTTTATAGTACAGCCATGTAATTTTACTGAATGACCAATTGTTACTTTATTCCCTATATTTACTGGATATGTATCATGGGTAACATGGAGCATCGAGCAGTCCTGAATATTTGTATCCTCACCAATTCTAATATAATGAATATCACCTCGGATAACACTATTATACCACACACTTGAGCGCGCACCTATTTCTACATCACCAATTATTTTAACACCTGATGCCAGAAAAACTGTTTCATGCAATCTTGGCAACAGATTTTTATATGGAAATATTTGTTGTTCTTTATTCAATCTTTGTATTCCGGCGGCTGCCATTTCTCCCTATTCCATTCCATTAATTCAATTGAAATATGTCCGATAAGTACCTCAAGTTCTGCTGCAACGGGTAGCTGGTATTCATCATTCGCAAACCATCCTTCAAAATAACCTGTAAGCCCAAAAATACCTATAAATCCCATTTCACCATCAATTTTAAAGCAATCTGTTTCGTAGCCAATTGCATCGATTGAGACATTTTCCTGATCAAAATAATAATTAATACTAGTTGTTGCTGTATCTTCATTAATGAAACATGAAACAACAACATTTTCATTTCTTTCGAAATTAAATCTTGTAAAATACAGTAATGATAATCCGTCCAGATAACTGCTGCCTAAATTTACCACTGTATCAAGGGATGCTTTTTGCTCATGCAATTTACCCTTTAAAATATGCACAAGATTATCTTCTTTGAACAAGTATTTTGTGTAAGAAGTATCATCTTCATAAAACATTAATGCCTGAAAATAAACCGGATGTAATGTCGAGTCGAACCAGCTTTCGTAAATTTGGTGCAGATTTACAAAAGGCAGTCCTTCGTAAGAATCAATATGAGCTATAGATTTATAAATGATTTTTTGATCAACAGTATCTTTTGCATACACTTTTAATCTTAACTCTCCCAAATCTAAAAAAGCATATTTAACAATGTAGGTGAACTCATCACCAAGGTGTAGTTTTTTATCGAGTGAAATATATTTTTGAGTTATACTATCGATTTGCGAGTATGTAATAGGTGTATAACACATAACAAATAAATGGATGCAAAATAATATTTTCAATCCATTATTCACTTGAGTTTCGCTAGATCCTCCGCCTCATCAAAAAGAGTAACAGATTTGAGAAACTGACTGTCTATACCTAAAATAACGGTGTACCAACCTTTGTTTTTCCAATAGTTGCGAGCAATCTGTGCTTTTAGGCGCGTGAAAATATAAGTTTTGTCTTTAGTTAAATCTTCTTCGACTACTGGAACACCTTTATCATTAGCAAAACGAATAAAGTTTTTTTCTTGCTCGGGACCAAAACTAAATTCTCTTCTAAACTTATCAAGATCATCTTGATATTCTGCTTTTATGCTGCCGCCATTTTCATCAAGATATTTAAGTATAAACTTATAGAACACATTATTTCGTAACAAATCGCGAGAATAATTAGTTAGGTTTCCTGATTTTGTAATATAATCAGGTGTTATACCACCACCGCCAAATACAGTCCTTCCGCCGGCAGTTTTAAATTCCGGGCGTGAAGAATCCTGCTCGGCAGTGTGTGTAAGATTGTCGCCCTCCTCTTCGTTTCTTTCTCCCAATTCAGAATAGTAATCTTTTTTATTCTCGTATCCTCTTTGTATCGATCTGCCAGATGGAGTATAATATTTAGAGATAGTAATTCGAAGTGCAGAGTTATCGAACAATGGGAATTGTCTTTGCACCAATCCTTTTCCAAATGAAGTTTCACCAACAATTAATCCCCTGTCCCAATCCTGCACTGCACCCGAAACAATTTCACTGGCGGATGCACTTCCCTGATTGATTAAAACTATAAGTGGAGTATCTTCATATTCGGATGTTCTTTTAGCAAAATAGTCTTCATCAAATTCACTTCTTCTTCCGCGAGTATAAACAATCTTTTTATCTCCGTTAATAAACAAATCTGCTATTTTTACTGCTTGATTAAGATAACCTCCAGGGTTGCCTCTTAAATCCAGAATTAGTTTTTTCATTCCGGATGATTTCAAATCTTTCAATGCATCATTAAGTTCGTCATAAGTGGTTTCGGAGAATCGGGATACACTTACATAACCAATTTTATCATCATACATAAAATGAGTATCAACCGAATAGATTGGAATTTTATCTCGTATTATATCGTATTCTATACCATCATTAATTCCGTGCCTAATAATAGTTACTGTTACCTTTGTTCCGGCTTTTCCTCTTAGTTTTTCTCTTACTTCATCATTAGTAATTCCTATACAATCTTCACCTTCAATTTTAACAATTCTATCGCCTGACATAATTCCAAGTGCTTCACTTGGTCCCCCTGTAATCGGAGAAACAACTGTTAGAGTATCATTTACTACCTGGAATTCAATTCCAATTCCTTCAAAGTCTCCACGAAATGATTCTTCAATACTATCAAATTGTTTTGCAGGGATATAAACAGAGTGAGGATCAAGCTGATCGAGCATTCCCTTTATAGCTTCTTCGACTAATTTTGGTGTGTCAACTTCTTCAACATAAAATTTTTCAGTGTATGTTAATACATCGTTAAATTTTCTAATGCCATCGCGTAGGTTATCACCTGAAAATATTTTCTCAATTTGAATACCAAGAACAATACCGGCAGTAAGTGCTATAAATAAAAAAGGGTACTTAAATGATTTGCCCATTTTGTCTCCGTTAAAAATAGAATCAAAATTGTTTTTCTTGAAAACTCAGTTAGTGCATGAAATATAATAATCTTTATTGATTAAAAATATGTTTTTATCTAGCAATAATCATTCCCGATTAAATGGAGCACTTCCCTTGGGATCAAATAAAAGTCTAGATTGCTAATCCAAGCGGGAAAAATAATAAACACATTACAGCTTGAATTTACACTTCCGGTTTCATATGATTATAATTTCTCATTAAGGTCATATGGAACTCGCATTGTATTCATTTTCTTTTTTGTACATGATTTTTCATTCTCGTTTCATCTGCGGAAAGAAAATTACATCGCGTATTGATGATTGATTTGTTAATATCATAATAAGCCGGTCAATTCCCATTCCCAAACCAGCAGTTGGAGGGAAACCATATTCTAATGCTCTGAGGAAATCTTCATCAACCTGGTGAGCTTCTTCATCTCCGGCTTCCTTTAATTTCACCTGATCTTCAAATCTTTTTCTCTGGTCGATCGGATCATTCAACTCGGAAAAAGCATTACATATTTCTCTTCCGGCAACATAAGCTTCAAATCTTTCAACAAGCCCTTCTTTGCTGCGGTGCTTTTTTGCAAGCGGCGAAAGTATTAATGGATAATCAATAACAAACGTTGGTTGTATAAGTTCCGGTTCGATAGCTGCACCAAATATTTCATCTATTAATTTTGCTCTTCCTTCTGCTGCTGAAATATCAACACCAAGATTTTTTGCAAGACCTTTCAACTCATCATCAGTTGCATGTATCACATCAACCCCTGTTTTATCTTTTATAGCATCAACAAAAGAAATTCTTTTCCACGGAGTTTTGAAATCTATCTGGTTGCCTTCAAAAGAAAATTCAAGTGTGTCAAAAACTGATTTACAAATATGAGTAGTCATCTTCTCTACAAATTCCATCATCCATTCATAATCTTTGTATGGTACGTACAACTCCATCATAGTAAATTCCGGATTGTGCGTGCGGTCCATTCCTTCATTTCTAAAATCTTTGGATATTTCGTACACACCGTTAAATCCGCCAACAATTAATCTTTTAAGATAAAGTTCATCGGCAATTCTTAAATAAAGATCAATATCAAGTGAGTTATGATGCGTCGTGAACGGTTTTGCTGCAGCTCCACCGTAAAGTGGTTGTAGTATGGGAGTTTCAACTTCTACATAATCCTGCGCATCAAGATAACTGCGCATTGCTGTAATTATTTTGCTACGGTAAACAAAAGTATTTTTCACTTCCGGATTTACAATCAAATCAACATAACGCTGGCGGTATCTTAATTCTTTATCAGCAAACTGATCGTGAATAATTTTGTTCCCTTCTTCATCGGTTGTCTCCTTTGCAATTGGCAGCGGTCTTAACGATTTTGATAACAATTCCAGAGCAGTAACATGAACGGAGGTTTCTCCCGTTTTAGTTTTAAACACATATCCTTCAACACCAACGATATCGCCAATATCCATAAGCTTAAAAGCAGCATACTGATCACCAATTTCATCTTTACGAAGATACATTTGTATTCTGCCTTTGTGATCCAGAATATGTGCGAAGGATGCTTTACCCATTCTACGGATTGCCATAATCCGTCCTGCAATCTTCACATTTCTTTTTTCATCTTCTTTATAATTTTCTTTTATATCTTCCGAATCCGAATCAACATCAAATGAATAAGCGTATGGTTGGAAACCTCTTTTCACTCAGTTCATTTAACTCTTCATATCTTCTTTTAATTAATTCATTTACATCTTTAAGATTTGTTTCCACAAAATCCTCCGAATCTGTTTACTTCAATAATTTATTTTTTCAGCGTCTAAAATCAATTAGTTTTAAGGAGACTATCCCAAAAATATTGACTAATTGTCATTCCCGTTGAAACGGGAATCCAAAACTTTTATTTCAATTTAGATTCCCACTTTCGTGGGAATGACAAAAAAGTAAAAATCTATCTTTTGCCGGAATACTTATTTATAAGTTTTTGTACTTCCGCATTATTCATCTCTCTATAAGTACCTAAAGGAATATCAGCTTTGATTCCTGCAAAGCTCTTCCTGTTTAAACTTTTGACATTGTAGCTTAATGCTTCGAACATTTTTTTTACAAAGTGATTCCGTCCCTTCAACACTTTCAATTTCAACCATTTTTCTATTCTTCGGATTAGCAAAAGTTATCTTTACAAACTTGCCCTCTTCTTCTATCGATAAAAACTCCTTTTAAAAGTTCCTTTTTATCAGTTTCATCTAGATATCTATCTAATTTCACTTCATAAACTTTAGGCACTTTATTTTTTGGATGAGTTAGTAAATTAGAAAAATCACCATCATTTGTTAGAAGAAGCACACCTGTTGTGTTGTAATCAAGTCTTCCTACAGGATAGATTTTTTCTCTCGTCTTTATCAATTCAACAACGGTTTTTCTATTCTTCTCATCGTTTGTAGTACTAATGGTTCCCTTAGGTTTGTTGAGTAAATAATAA
>PVMK01118683.1_pt1 | contig 23949 bp, 26 predicted proteins | sample 1853481 | NCBI WGS metagenome assembly PVMK01 (sample SAMN08533507, study PRJNA380276) | Marine sediment metagenome, whole genome shotgun sequencing project. | reverse complement strand
TGCGCGCCGTTATTTTCTGACCGGCGAGCGTTTCGATAGCAGCCATGCTCAGGCTATTGGCCTGGTTCAGCAGTGTGTTGCAGCGGATAAACTGGATGAAGCGGTTGAAACGGTCATTAACGACCTGCTCAAGGGCGGCCCGCTTGCCGTGGCCACCTGCAAACAACTTGTATTCGCTGTTGCCGGCCATGACGAGGAAACTCAGAAATCGATGGATGAGTACACAACGAAAGTGATCGCGGGCATGCGCATCATGGATGAAGGCCAGGAAGGGCTGGCTGCATTCCTGGAAAAGCGCAAACCCGACTGGGTAGACAATGGATGATTTTGTCACAATCGTTGAAGTAGGCCCACGCGATGGCTTACAGAACGAAAAACAGATCCTGTCTGCAACAACTAAAATAGAATTAATCAACCGCCTTGCTGATTGTGGTGTACCCGTCATAGAGGCAGGCAGTTTTGTCAGCCCGAAATGGGTACCGCAAATGGCCGACACAGAATCAGTATTGACCGGCCTGACACCCCTGCCCGGCACACGCTACCCGGTACTGGTACCGAACCTGACCGGGTTTGAACGGGCGATCCAGTCCGGTGCGAAAGAAATCGCCGTGTTCACGGCAGCCTCGGAGAGTTTCACAAGGCGTAACATCAATTGCAGTATCGACGAATCCATTACCCGGCTTGAACCGGTAGCAGAACAGGCAAAAGCCGCCGGCATCCGGGTCCGCGGCTACGTATCCTGTGTGCTCGGCTGCCCTTATGAAGGTAAGATTGAAGCAAACGCCGTGGCTGCAGTCTGTGATCAGCTGAAACAGCTGGGTTGTGATGAGATTTCACTGGGGGACACCATCGGAACCGGTACGCCTGCAGTGGCGAACGCCTTGGTCAAAACAGTCAGTTCCGTTGTGCCCATCGAACAACTGGCTGTGCACTTTCATGATACCTATGGGCAGGCGCTGGCCAATATCCTTGCCTGCCTGGACGCCGGTATCCGTATCATTGACTCATCCGTTTCCGGACTGGGTGGCTGCCCGTATGCAAAGGGTGCCAGCGGCAATGTGGCCTCCGAGGATGTGGTGTATATGCTTCACGGCCTGGGTTTTGCCACCGGCATTGATCTTGATGCGCTGGCCAATACCGGCGACTGGATTTCAAAACAATTGCAACGCCCCAATAACAGCAAGGCGGGTCTTGCACTAATTTCATCGAGTTAACACAAACAGGAGTTTTTCATCATGCAACTGAATCAGGTTAAAGCACTGATAACCGGCGGAGTCTCCGGTCTTGGACTGTCCGTAGCACGCAAAGTGGTCGCCAGCGGCGGTCAGGCGGTATTACTGGATATTAATGATGAGGCCGGTGCAGCAGCAGAAGCGGAACTGGGTGGCGCCGTAAGTTATATCCGAACCGATGTCACCAGCGAACAGGGTGTAATTGATGCAGTAAATATGGCCGTAAAGCACATGGGTCTGATCAATGTTGCGGTCAATTGTGCCGGCATCATAGGCGCAGGCCGCGTACTTGGCCGGGAAGCACCGATGGCACTGGATTTCTTTGCAAAAACCATCCAGATCAACCTGATCGGCAGCTTCAACATCATCAAGGCCGCCGGTGCGGCGATGGAATCCAACCCGCCGGGCGAGGACGGTGAACGCGGTGTGATTATCAGCACGGCTTCGGTCGCAGCCTATGAGGGTCAGATCGGCCAGGCAGCCTATTCCGCTTCCAAGGGCGGTATCGTTGGCATGACCTTGCCGATAGCGCGGGAATATGCCCGCATTGGCGTACGCGTCAATACCGTGGCACCGGGCATATTCCTCACGCCCATGGCCGAAGGCATGCCGGAACACGTGCAGGAAGCACTGGGCGCAGCGGTTCCATTTCCAAGTCGTTTGGGAAAACCTGAAGAATTTGCTGAATTAGTCGCGCATATAATGGAAAATGGATACATTAACGGTGAGACCATTCGTCTGGATGGTGCCGCCAGGCTGGCACCAAAATAAGGAGGGCCCCATGGAAACCTTTGCCGAAGTAAGACATCACATTATCGAAAACCACACGCTGTTTATCGATGAACCTTTTCAACTGGCATTCGACTGCGAGATGGAAGATGGCGAAAGAAAACAGGCTATCTATGTCGCTGAACTGAAAGCAGCAGACAACCGTCGCTATTTGCGGGTAGAAACACTGATCTGCCCGTTGGATGATTTTGACGCTGAAAAGTGCCTGCGTATTAACCTGATCCTGCGCGTCGGTTACCTCGCCGTTGGTGACCTTGACGGAATCGCATACGTAAAAATGTGTGAGAACCTGCCCTACAGTTCCCTGGATAGCGAAGAACTTGAATACGTCATCAGCCATGTTGCTCCGATGGCGGACCGCATGGAACAGGCGCTTGAGCACAGCACTGATATCAACTGACCGATCAATTATTTATTAAATCGGAGGACATAAAGTATGGAAGTAATCACTAAATTTATAGAAGACGCCAATATTATCGAACTACTGACCAATGGGGTGATCAATCTTGTCATCGCCCTGATCATATTTGTGGTCGGCAAGTGGATCGCCCGGGTAGTTCAGAATACACTCGAAAAAATACTTAGAAAACGTAAAGTCGATGAGGTACTGGTCGATTTCCTGGGTAATATCGTATTTGCGCTGGTGCTCGTCGTGGCCGTTGTCGCGGCATTCGACACGCTGGGAATCCCGGCAACTTCATTTATGGCTATTATCGGTGCCGCCGGCCTGGCAATTGGCCTGGCTTTGAAAGACTCCCTTTCCAACTTTGCCTCTGGCGTCATGCTGGTTCTGTTCCGCCCTTTCACCAAGGGTGATTTTATCGAAGCTGGCGGTATCACCGGCACTGTGGATGAAATACGCCTGGTCAGCACAACACTTACAACTCCCGACAACAAACTCATCACGGTGCCAAACTCCATGATGTACACGAATGCCATCACCAATTACTCAGCCAAGGATACCCGTCGGGTCGATATGGTTATTGGCGTTGGCTACAATGACGATCTGAAGGTGGCTGCCGGGGTATTGGCGAAAATCTGCCAAGATCACCCCATGATACTCGATGATCCGGAAACCAATATTTTCATCAATAATCTCGGTGACAGCAGCGTAGATTTCGTTGTCAGGCCCTGGGTGAAAGCTGAAGACTATCGGACGGTACTTGCTAATGTTCTGGAAGCTGCCAAGGTCGAACTTGAAGCAGCCGGCTGCAATATTCCTTATCCACAAACGGATGTACATCTTCACCAGGTCACATCCTGATCTTTAACCGACCGGCAGGAGAACAGCATGGCAAACGAAGGCTATCACGAACCCATAGCGGAACTCAGCGATGAAACCCGCGATATGCATCGTGCCATCACCTCGTTGATGGAAGAACTCGAAGCGGTAGACTGGTACAACCAGCGTGTTGATGCCTGCAAGGATCCGGAATTACGGGCTATCCTTGCGCACAATCGCGACGAAGAGAAAGAGCACGCGGCGATGGTATTGGAATGGATTCGCAGACGCGATTCTTCCATGGATCACGAACTCAGGGATTACCTGTTCACCGATAAGCCCATTGCGCATACATAACCGGGGCAAACTAACCCGGTTATTGGTACTGCTACTGTCGCAGACGGTAGCAGTATCGCAGGCTGCAACGTTGACAGCCTTCGCACTGTTGCCTGCTGATACCTTTGCACCCGGACCCACGTCCGGGCAGTTTATCAAACCCACCAATGACCGTCAGCCGCCGTTTAAGGACAAACAGCCTGTGCAGGGGTTCTCAGCACTGGTCAAAGGCGACCATGGCTCGTATATCGTTCTGAGCGATAATGGCTTTGGCAAGCGCAGCAACTCTTCCGACTACATTCTGAGCATTTACCACCTATACCCGGATTTTCGAACCGCCGCCGGTGGCACCGGAAGCATTCGGGTCGACGAAATTACTACTCTGAGCGACCCGGAACACTACTTGCCATACCCGGCGGTTCGTAAAGATGATCGACTGCTAACCGGCGCAGATCTTGACCCCGAATCATTTCGCAAAGTAGCGGATGGCAGCTACTGGATCGGCGAAGAGTTCAACCCGTCATTGCTGCACGTCAGTGCAACAGGTGTGCTGTTGGCACCCCCTTATAAACTGACCGGCCTGTCCTCAACAGACAATCCATCAAGTGAGCCAGCCACCCTGCCCCGCTCGCGTGGTTTTGAAGGCATGGCAATATCACCCGATGGCAAATGGCTTTACCCCATGCTGGAAGGCGCTGTGGAGGGTGCAGGGCCTGGACTCAATATCTATACATTCGATGTAGAAAACCAGCGCTTCCTGAATCTCCACGCAAACCAGCCAAGCTACCGCTACCAATTGGGTGAAGGTGCCACCGCCATTGGCGATTTCACGATGTATTCAGAAACAGCCGGGCTGGTTTTAGAACGGGACTCACTTGAAGGCAAAGACGCGGTCATCAAGAAAATCTATAAGGTAGATTTTGAACAACTGGATGAAAATGACTTTTTGGTCAAAACAATGTTTGTCGATCTGCTGGATATCAAAGACCCGCACGATCTGAACCAGGATGGCAGTAAATCCTTCTCTTTCCCGTTCTGGACCATCGAAGGCCTGGTTGTTTTAAACCGCACGACGCTGGGCATTGTTAACGACAACAATTACCCGCTCGGCCAGGCGCGTGACAATACCGGCACGCAACCGGACAACAATGAATTCATCCTGATCGAGGTCGACCCTTTATGGGATTGAACAAGAGGCTATAATAAGCCACCACCAGATGGGAGCGGCACGATACCGCCAACCCGCAAGTGTTTCGAACCAGGAGATTTACACATGAAGTCACGTGCTGCTGTTGCCTTTAAAGCCGGCCAACCACTTGAGATTACCGAGATCGATGTACACGGCCCCAAAGCCGGCGAAGTACTGGTACGCATGGTTGCCACCGGTGTTTGCCATACCGATGCCTTTACACTATCCGGAGAAGACCCTGAAGGCATTTTCCCATCGGTACTCGGCCACGAAGGTGGCGGTATCGTGGAAGAGATCGGCGCCGGAGTCACCAGCGTAAAACCGGGCGATCATGTGATCCCCCTGTACACGCCCGAATGCGGTGAGTGCAGCTTTTGCAAATCCGGCAAAACCAACCTTTGCCAGAAAATCCGTGTAACCCAGGGCCAGGGATTAATGCCGGACGGCACTTCGAGGTTTTCATTGAATGGCGAGACCCTGTATCACTACATGGGTACATCGACATTTTCGGAATACAGCATCATGCCGGAAATCTCGGTTGCGAAAATCAATAAAGAAGCACCACTGGACAAGGTCTGTCTGCTTGGTTGCGGTATCACCACCGGCATTGGTGCTGTACTCAACACCGCCAAGGTTGAGCCCGGATCCACCGTGGCCGTTTTTGGCATGGGCGGCATAGGCTTGAGTGTGGTTCAGGGCGCTGTGATGGCCGGTGCATCACGCATCCTGGCGGTTGATCTGAATGAAGATAAATTCGAAATGGCACGTATGCTCGGCGCGACGGACTTCGTCAACCCCTCCAAATACGACCAGCCCATCCAGGACGTGATCGTAGACTTGACCGACGGCGGCGTAGATTACTCCTTTGAGTGCATAGGCAATACCGACGTCATGCGCTCAGCGCTCGAGTGCTGCCACAAGGGCTGGGGCGAGTCGGTCATTATTGGCGTGGCCGGTGCAGGGCAGGAAATTTCCACGCGGCCGTTCCAGTTGGTCACCGGCCGGGTCTGGCGCGGTACGGCCTTTGGCGGTGTACGTGGACGCAGTGAACTACCAGGCTATGTTGATAATTACATGGCAGGCAAAATCAATATCGATGATATGGTCACCCACACCATGGGCCTTGAAGACATCAACAAGGCTTTTGACCTGATGCACGCGGGTGAAAGCATACGTTCGGTGGTCATTTTCTAATGACCGCAGTGAAGGAAATTTCCCGCAACCGGATGCATGGTGGCCAACAGATACGCCTGCAGCACTATTCTGATTCACTTCAATGTGAAATGATTTTTGGCGTGTTCCTGCCACCGCAGGCAGAATCCAGCCCGGTGCCGGTTTTGTACTGGCTGTCCGGCCTGACCTGCACCGATGAAAATTTCGTCCACAAGACCGGCGCCCAGAAACTGGCCGCCGAACTGGGCCTGGCAATTGTCTGTCCGGATACCAGCCCAAGGGGAACCGACCTGCCCGGCGAGCATGACACCTGGGATTTTGGTTCCGGCGCCGGTTTTTATATCAACGCCACCGAGGCGCCCTGGTCAGATCACTACAATATGTACGACTACGTGACCAAAGAACTGCCAGCCCTGGTTGAAGCAGAGCTTCCGGTCACGGACCAACGCAGCGTCAGCGGTCACTCCATGGGAGGCCACGGTGCTTTGATTTGTGCCTTGAAAGACCCGGATCGCTTCCAGTCAGTTTCTGCTTTCTCACCGATATGCCATCCATCGGAAACGCCCTGGGGTATCAAGGCCTTCAGCCATTACCTCGGCGAAGACCGAAATTACTGGCGTGAATGGGACGCCACCCAACTGGTCTGCACGGTTGAGAAACAACTACCCATCCTGATTGACCAGGGTGTTGATGATGAATTTCTTGGCGAAGAACTGAAACCCGGAAGCCTGGAGCAAGCCTGTATCTGCACCCATCACCCGCTGGAGGTACGCATGCAGGAAGGCTACGACCACAGCTATTATTTCATCGCCAGTTTTATTGATGATCATCTTCGATATCATGCAAAAGCGCTGGGGTTACTTAGCTGAATTACTTGAACAAAGGTGCCGTCATCCCGGCGAAAGCCGGGATAACAGCGCCAATGATCAATCCCTGTTCATCCACACTCGCGCTTGCAAGCCAATCTTGGTTGAATAACCCACCGAACGACTGACTATCTGGCCGTTACCGTCAATGACAAAATAGGTGGGAAAACCACGGATTTTCCAATCACTGGTGGTTTTTGGACCGCCCAGCAATACCGGTAAATGAACCCCGGTTTCCTTGATGAATTCACGTACATCATCAAGATTTTCATATTCCAGCGCTACCACCCGGGCCCAGGCCAGCTTGCCGTTGCTTACAAGCTCATCCAGGTTATCAATGCTGCTGCGACAGTAAAAACACCACGGGGCGAAAAAGTACACCACACCCACTTGCCCGGAAACCATTACAGAATCTGCCCGCATATCATCCAGCCAGGCAAGTTCCAGTGGTGGCGTATGATCATCATCCGGCAGGTTGCGGGTCTGCCACATACTGATCAGCACAAAGGCTGTGATAATGAGTGCAGCATCAACCGCGAGTGAGCCCCAGAAGTGGCCGCGTAAAGCTTTCCATCTGGATTTGAGCTTTTCCATCATAAGCTGTCATCACCCCACAGCAGGCGGTCCACCGCGCCCCTGTAGCCAAAATGATCAAGATCTATTTTTCCATTCAAAAAAACAACGCCCTCACCTTCAAGTTTATCTTTCTGCATTTTCCAGCCGCTGGAATCCTCAGGAAAGGATATTTTGCCCTGTGCATTGATAACCCGATGCCAGGGCAAGTTCATACCTCTTGGTGACCGTCTGAGCGCCTGGCTGACACGTCTTGCGGCACGTGGCATACCGGATAGACGGGCAACTTCCCCATAGGTCAACACATGGCCTGACGGTATCTCCGACACCACTTTCCAGACGCTCTGATACCAATTTGCATCAGCAGTTTTCCCGACTTCTGTCTCTGAACTCATTTTAGAATCTCAATAATAAAATACACGGTCAAATAAATTGTGTGACAACACTTACCCAACACTAATTACCCAACAACAATTTCATTGGGCCGCGCGACAAGGTAGCATGTTGATCACCGCATACATACACAATGAGACCCCTATGACACAAAAAGCTGACACAAAATTCAAACGGGAGGCCGAACTCGGCAGCCATGAGTACAAACTCGCCTGCGACATACTGGATGCCGGTAAGGTATGCCATGTCGGCTTCACACTGGATGATCAGCCGTATGTCGTGCGAATGTCCTACGGACGTTTGGGTGACCAGCTACTGATTCACGGATCGGTGGCCAGTCGTATGATGAAAAGCCTGACCGCGGGTCTGCGCTGCTGCGCGACAGTAACGCATCTTGATGGACTTGTTTATGCAAGGTCTACGTTCAACTCGTCGATGAATTACCGTTCGGTCATGGTATTCGGAACAGCCCGTCTTATCACTGATACTGATGAAAAACGGCAAGGAATCCAGGCGCTGGTAGATCATTTAATGCCCGGACGCCGGGCAGACCTCAGAAAATCAACCATCAAGGAACTCAATGCTACCAGCCTGTTAGCACTTCCGATTGAAACATTCAGCAGCAAGTGCCGCACAGGCCCGCCAGAGGACACCAGATCCGATCTGGATGCGCAGGTATGGGCCGGTGTTGTGCCATTGGAATTGACAGCAGGGGAACCCGTGGATGCACCGGATTTGCTGCCGGAGATTGTTCGCCCGGATTATTTGTAATTTGCTTCTACAGCATCCGGAAAATCAAAGTACGTCACCCCGGATCAAGTCCGGGGTGACAGCTGTGGGAGCATTACTCGTTCGGGAACGGTAATACCTCCAGGATAACTTGCTCATCAGTTTGTTTAACCTGGATGTTTTCACCACGCGGATCAAACGACGGATCGGTAAATTTTAACTTACCAGAATTCTTTCCGTCATCTTCAACCACGATTTCCCCAACATTTCCACCGGCTACCCAAACGGTATAAGAACCAACCGGAACATTCTTGATCTTGATTGAGAATTCGATTTCCTCTGCCCAGATCTCCAGCTCCGCCTCACCCTTGGCTCCATCAATAACGCCGGTATTAATCAGGTCAACTTCGATCTTGATGCCATCTTCATCCTCTTTATCGTTCGCGCCGGGCACCTTTTCACTGAGTACATTATCGCCCGATGTCAGCACGACAGTTTCACCAGTAAGTATCTCGATTTTGCAACCACGCGGGTTAAAATTCAGATTCAACTTGTCATCAATTTCAGGGCTGCGGAATTCCAGCTCACCTTCGCCATCTGCAACCACGAACTCAAGTTCCACCGTGTCAACGGGAGGATCTTCCTCGCCACCACAAATTGCCAGGGTGTACTCGCCATTGGCAATATCTTCTGCTTCCACCTTGAAATCAGAACGATCTGTACGTTCCCAGAACTTGGCTTTGCCTTCGCCGCTATCACCTTCAACGCCAGGATACAGGCGTACTTCCAGCTGAAGTGGCTTACCACCCGCCGGCGTGTCGTCTGAAATACCACCGCTACAACGCTGATGGTAAATGCTGAGAATGCGTTTAATGGGGAATTCACCACTCTCGCCTCCCTCTGCATTAAATGCATATGTAACCACACCTTTATTACAGTTCTTGAATTCGAAATTCAGTGTGCCAACACTTTCAACATTATCGCCTTCCAGATTATCGGCCATAAACCCAACATCGGATACCAAATAAAGGTCCATGTCAATTTCATTGCCATGGACAGGCCCAATACCAATATACCAAGCGGATTGCAGGTCGGTTCCATAGGTAAACCAGTAGGCAACTCCCACCTTTTCATCACCGTCCTGCTCGCCAATCTGAAGAACAAAACCCTGGCTCTCTTGTTCAGGTTGATCCCATACACCAGAGAAGCTGCCGGTAATTAGCGGATCACCTGCAAAAGCTGAGGTGCTGATAAATAGTAAAAACGTGAGAAATAACCCGAGAAGTCCCTTAGGGGCGGGTGAATTTTTCATTTGTAAAACTCCTTCGTCGTTAACAGGCGATTCCTTTCGTCCTGTGTTAACCGACTTCCCAATATAATTAAAACAGTGAATGCCGGTTAGGTCAAGCCGCGCCAAGTTCAGGTATCTTGCTTCTTGCCTGCGGCCCATTGCGAAGCCGCCAATATACCCCGCAGTATATTGATTTCATTCTGATCCGGGCGGGCACGATTGAATAATCTCCGCATTCGCGCCATCAGTTTTTTGGGCTGCTCAGGATTCATAAAACCGATATCCAGCAGCGTCTCCTCGAGATGAACAAAAAACATTTCCATCTGACCGGCATCCACCGGCTCCCAGTCTGATGGAGCAATTCTCGCACCAGCACCACCAATAACTGCCATTCGCAGCTCATAAGCCATAACCTGAACGGCCTGGGAGAGATTCAAAGAACCATAATCGGGGTTGGTATCAATGTGCACCAACTGGTGACAACGCTGGATTTCGTCGTTGGTAAGACCCGCTCTTTCCTGGCCGAATATAATCGCAATATTCTGCCCTTCATGCTCACTCAATGCACTCTCGGCAGCCGAACGCAGATCCATTTGAGGCATGGGTAAACTGCGCATCCTCGCACTGGTACCCAACACCAGCGAACAGCCTTCAAGGGCGGACTCCAGGGAATCATGTATAACCGCGCGTTGTAGCAGGTCATCGGCACCGGATGCCATTGCCGTTGCGTCCGCACACGGAAAAGTCTTGGGCGAAACCAGATGAAGATGCTGCAATCCCATGACTTTCATGGCCCTTGCGGTCGCACCAATGTTTCCAGGATGGCTGGTATTGATCAAAACAATGCGGATATGTGACAAACGTGCTGCCACCTGCGCTTCGCTTCTGGTATCCTGTGCCGCCTTCGAGTTCATAGAACTAATACTCTTTCAAGGTGATATTGACGTGGCCCATCCAATATTAAACATCGCTATTAATGCTGCTCACATTGCAGGTGACCTGATGCGTCAGGAATTGCACAAAGTGGCTTCCATCCCCGTAACGCAAAAAGCACGGCATGACTATGTCACTGAAATAGACCGGGCCAGCGAACAGCAGATTGTACGTGAAATTCAACGCTACCACCCGGATCACGCATTCCTGGGAGAGGAAGGCGGCGAACAGGGCGAGAGTGAATTCGTCTGGATCATTGATCCGCTCGACGGTACCAGCAATGACCTGCACGGCATGCCCCATTTTGGCATCTCCATTGCCCTGCAAGTGAAAGGCCGGACCGAACAGGCGGTGGTCTATGAGCCCAAGCGCGACGAGATGTTCAGCGCCAGCCGTGGTAGCGGTGCGGACCTGAACAATACCCGCATCCGGGTCTCTGCACGCACATCACTCGATAACGCCATAGTGGCCACTTCATTTCCGTTCCGCCAACGCGGCATGATGAGTGTTCGTACCGGCGTTTTCAGCGATGTATTCGAGAAATTGAAGATATCCGGCGATATGGTGCAGCACCACTGGATCTGGCCTGGGTGGCCGCCGGCCGGATGGACGCCTTTTTTGAAATCGGCCTGAAACCATGGGACGTAGCAGCGGGTGCATTAATAGTCAGGGAAGCCGGAGGCGTAGTTTCAGATTTTGATGGCAGTGACGCAGTGGAAAACTCACACTCAATACTGGCCGCACCCTACAAGCTGATGACCCCGTTACGTCAAATCATCGAGCCACGCTGGGCGAAAGTTAAACGATAGGATCTACTTCACCGACGAACACCTTCCAGCGCCAATGATCAACCATCAGGCCAAACGGTGGGAAGGCAATGCCCTCCAGTACCTGCAAAAAAAAGGACGGCGCTAAGGCCGTCCTTTTCTGCACAAGTCTTAAATTCAGAACCTGTATCTGACTCCAAACCGGATTTCGTAACGAGATGCATCTCCGATACGAGGTGCCTTTGCGCCCCGAACAACCGTAGAGGGGAAATTATGCTGTTTCAGCACGCCCCACTCGTCATTCATCAGGTTTGTTAAGTTATCAACAACCATAAACACTGAAAAGCTGTCGTCTCCACGGAAACCCGGTATCCCCATCTCTATACGAAAATCCAGTTTTGTCCACGAGGATCCTGTATTAGCATTTCGCTTGTCACCTGGCTCCAATACGATGTCCAAAAAGTCAAGATAGGGTGTGAACCCGTAAGGGACGATCGTTCCGTCGTAAGTATAGCTGTAGGGTTGGCCGGAATTATGAGAACCATATAGTGATATGAGCAGCGGGAATTTGCCGGCGATATCTTTTCGCCAGGTCGTTGTAAAAGTGAAACGGTGTTTGATGTTGTAGTTCGAGATGGACACAACATCCTCCTGCGGGTCGAAAAATGAGCGGTTGACATAGTTTGAGAATGCCACTGAACTGGTCATTGGTTGCACGTCCTCAGCATCGGTGTATGCATAACCCACCGTGAAGTCCAAGCCATTGTCATAACTCTTGGCGAGACCAATCGAGAAAGTCTTGGATTCAGGCTTTTCTGAACTGTTGGTAAGAACAAAACTTGCTTCCCGGACACTGTCATAAATTGGATAGCCATCCGCATTCGTACCCGTCTGTTCGAGGTCACCGTGCAGAACCATTGCAGAGTCCTTGGCTTGCGTTACCAGCACGTCAGCAGTCAATACATAGTCTTGCGGTAATATATGTGTGATTCCCACCGCAAGTTTCCACTCAGAGGGCAGCTTGAAACCCGGATCCAGGTAATTGATCTCAAAGTTGTCACCCACGCCAGCTGCTACCGCATCGAACAACTCCTCTTGAATGCAATATCCCGGCCCAACTGGAACACCATCTTCACATGCGACATGGACCACATCGGGATCAAATAGAGAACGCGATCCATCTGTATAGCCGAAAGAGCGACCACGCTGGCCAAATTGAAGCACGTTATTGGCAGAATACGTATTTGACAGCCATACATTCGGGTTGCCACCGGTGTAGAGACCGATACCACCGTGCAAGGTGGTGTCGTTCGTCAGCTCATAGGTAAAGCCAAGACGTGGCTGGAAAAGACCTTCACCATCTACAGTGGCAGTATTTGAGAAGCCGTAATCGGCCACAAAGTCCTGGTTCTCCAAAGGCGCATCATTCGTGCTATACCAGTCATAACGCAGACCGGCAACGATAGTCAGGTTGTTACTGGGCTCAATCCGGTCCTGCAAAAATACAGTGTTTAACTCATAGCCCCATAAGGCGGCCGCATCTTCCGGATTGTTCGAAGGAGCATTATTGTAATAAATGGACTTTGCGAATCCATCGCGGAAATTATCGATGCCATCAAATCGGATTTCGGTTTCCGTATGCTGTACAAAAAGGTTAAAGATGTCCAATGATTCCTGTTCGATGCCAAGCGTCAGGTAATGACCATTCAGGTCATAATTCCCCTTGAGAGAGAAACTTGTGACATCATAGTTGAGTTTATTCGACTGTCGGCTATCGTCTCCACCGAGATAGACGTCGACGTCATCCAGTTCAACCCTGATCTCACCAAAATCAGTACCACCAACAGTAAGCTGACGATTATCGATTTCCAGGTAACTGACCCGAAGCTCTGTTGAAAAGTTATCCGTCCAGTTGGAATAGAGGCTACCAACATAGGAATTCAGTTCTGCTCCACGCTCATAGAGATGATTAGAGAACTCAAACTCACTGTTGTCACCATCAGACTGGCTAAAATTCTCACCATCATTGAAGGTATAAGTAAACGATGCCCGATGTGAATCATTGATATCCCAGTCCAGTTTTACCAGAAGTTTTTCATCTTCATGGTCCATGCTGTCAGGAATAAAGCCCGGGTCATACCCATATACGGTGCGGGCGATATCGAGGATTTCATTCAGATCTGCTTGTGACACAGGGACTTCGTTTACAGCGCCGGAACCGATAGGACCCCGGTCGAACAGATTCGCTCCCTCGAGTTTTTCATAGGCAACAAAGAAAAACAGTTTGTCTTTGATGATGGGACCACCGAACGTGACGCCATAGCGTTTTTCGCTGTAATCACCCGTTACAATTTTATCACCTTCCAAACTGTCGCTACGTAAATCGTTGTTGGTGTAGTCATAAAATGCGCCCCCAAAGAACTCATTGGCACCGGACTTGGTCACTGCATTAATGTTACAGGCTGAAAATCCGCCGTATTGTAAATCGAATGGTGCCAATTCAACGGCAACCTGATTGATGGCATCGTAGGAAAATGGCATACGTTCCGTGGGATAACCATTTGAGTTCAGACCGAAGGAGTCAGCCATGCGAACCCCGTCAACGGTCAGGCTGTTAAATCTGGAGTTCTTGCCCCCGCATTGCACTGCGTTGATGTCACCGCGCGATTCATCAACAAAAATTCGAGGATCGGCACGAATAACGTCCGTGATGTTGCGGTTAATGGCAGGCGCAGCTTCCAGTGTTTGAATGTTGAAGTTGGAGCTTGGCCCAATCGCAAGGGGTACACCAGCGATCAAAGCAGACCCGGTGACGATAACCTCTTCGATCAAACCCTCTTCCAGAGCAATATTGAAGGTAACTGCTGCGGACAAGTTGGTATATACATCTGTTATCAGAGCGTCCTTGTACTCCAGGGATTTGACTGCAATCGTAAACGGACCACCAATCGCAAGACCACTCAGGCTAAATGCCCCGTTATCGTTGGTGGTAGACACACGAGTGGAGTTTGTACGCGTGTCAGTAACAGTTACTTTCAAGCCAGCAGCAGGCTCGCCGGAAGGTGTCTGCACAGTGCCGCGAACGGCGCCTGAAGTTGACTGAGCGAAACTTTCGTTTGGTAATGCTGCGAACAGCACCATAACCAGACAGGTATGGCTGATAATTTTCAGAACATTGGAAATGAAACGCGGAATTGCAATATTGTTTTTCATGGATATCCCCGCAGTTGGATGACGAACTTTTTATACCAGTTCAGAGGTTAAATTTTACAATAATTATAGCAGGGTTTCTAACAAAAACTTAACATACATTTGACACCCTGGAATTACGTTTTCAACATGTACCAGTTCACAGGCTCTATTGCTGAAGAAGACATTCATATTAGTCTCTGAAAGTCCAGTAAATTTCTTTGGCAGCAGTTGTGTTTAACCTGCCTTATAATAACGTCTATGAAAACCACTTGGCCCTCTGTACGTCGCAGGTTTAAGGAATGAGCACATTAGTTGAGCGCGTACTCGCCTGTATTCTTTGAAACTGAATCCGGACCCCTGGTAATGGTGTTGGTGGGGGCAATGCTGGTTTCAGGTACGGACAAAGGCTAGCAGAGTTGCTCCCGGGTCACCAACCACATTGACGCCCCTGATTTTGCTCATCCAGCCAGGCCTTTCAATGGTGCAAAATAATCCAGCATCGCTGTAGCATCCATAGTCGCTTTGGCCAGTTAGGGCCTCAAGCTCATCCGGCCACGGGCTCACGGCGCCCCATCTCCAACATCGCGTTCAGACGCTTACCCGCCTGCTTGTTGCCGTAAATAGAGCAGCGATGCATGGGTCCCTCATCACCGGTGATTTCACATAGAGAACGGTGAAACTGAAATTGCAGGATGCGCGCCAGAAAGTATCGCGTGTACGGTGTATTACCCGGTACGTGGTATTTCGCACCCGCGTCAAATGCATTGGCGGGACGCTCGTTGGGTGCCTTGACCCCCTGATACTTTTCGCGTAACTGCCACCACAAATCATTATAACCTTGCGGACCAACTTCACCGGCAAATACCTTCCAGCGCCATTGGTCTACCATCAGGCCAAACGGCAGGAAGGCAATGCCCTTCCAGTGCCCTTTTCATCAATAACGCAATGTCACCGGAGGCATCGGGCACATTTTCAAGCAGTCCGATTTTTTGCAGGTATTCCGGCGTGATGGAAAGTGCAATGGTATCGCCCGACGGCTTCATGGAAACCGTCATTTGCACTATCGCGGTACAGGTGGGTCTCCTTGTTGTAGGCACGCTGATAATAATTATGTCCAAGCTCATGATGGATGGTTTTGAAATCCTCTGCGTTGATCTTGATGCACATTTTGATACGCAGATCATCCTTTTCATCCAGATCCCAGGCAGAGGCATGGCAGACGACATCCCGATCCCGGGGTTTAACGAACAGGGAACGCTGCCAGAACGTATCCGGCAGTTCTTCGAAACCCAGGGAACTGAAAAATGCTTCACCCGCCTGCACCATGGTGATGGCATCGAAAGCCTCTATCTTTCAGGATGGCACTGAGGTCGTAGGCAGCCACTGTCTCTTGTGGTGCTACCAGCGGGTAAATATTGCTCCAGTCCTGCGCCCACATATTACCCAGTAAATGCGCTGGAATCGGTCCATTTTCGGGAACCAGGCCTGTGCCATATTGTTCCCCCAATTTTGCGCGTACGTGGCAGTGCAAGGCCTCGTACAAGGGTTTCACATCAGTCCATAAACGCTCAAGTTCTGCGGGGAAATCTTCCGGTGGCATATCGTAGGCTGAACGCCACATCGCACCCAGATCTGAAAAACCCAGCTCTGCTGCGCCTTCATTGGCAAGTTCGACCTGGCGGGCATACAGGTCTTTCATCGGCGGTGATATCTTCCTCCAGCCATTCCACGCTTCGAGTAAAGCATCGGGGTCGCGGGATTCAGCCATGATATCGCTCAGAAGCCCCAGGTCGAGACATGCGCCATTGGCATAGCAGTATTCGCTCTTGCCATACATGCCACCCAGTTTTACACCGATTTCCGCCTGTTCCGTCATTTTTGCAGGATCACGAGGTGCGGGAATGGTAATCCCGCTACGCAGAATATTGAGTTTGCGCCGGGTATCACCGTCAATACCTTCAATATCGTTATATCCTGCCGCCTCAGCTGCCAGTTCCACTTGTAGTGCGATAAACTTCCTGCTGGCAGTGGCTGACAGTTTCCCGGTGTCTTCGGTAATAAAATTACTATGCACCCAGGCCATACGCTCTGATTCCTGCATTAATCCAGCAAGTTGCTGTTCAGCATTCGTCACAAATTCAACGGCACTATCTACCGTTAGTTGCTGGTGCCTGCCCGATGAATTAATTGGCGAATCATCCGCCTGGTTGCAAGCAAAAAGCACCAGTGGCAGTAACATTGGCCCGAGGCGTTTGAGAGTCTTATTCATGGCGGGAACCCTGTTTATATTCAGCTCAATAGAACCCAAGGCAGCACAGGCTAACAGAATACAAACTATGACTCCATAACTGCAGAAACCAGATCCATTATTCGCGGTTTCAGAAGTTATATGTCAACATTAATGCTAAGGAGCCTCTGATCTATTCAGGAAATCAGGAGTCAGTGATGAGAAAAAGTGTTCTGGTTTTGGTCTTGCCACTGGTATTCAGCACATTGCTTTGTGCCTCCGAAAAAACACCACCTGTCAGCCTTTCCGGCCTGGCTGCCAGGGCTGATCTTGTAGCAGTTGCCCAGGTTAAAGACACTGACTATGTGTATACCCGTTCATTCCCCAGTGAAGGCAGTGCATATCTCAAAATCCTGATTGCCTACAAGCTGAATAAACCCAATGAGGAAATCATCGAGATATATGAAAAGGGTCTGCACCCGAATGAGTGTTACTTTGAGAACCCGACCGTATTTGAAGAAGGCCGCCGTTACCTGGTCTTTTTCCGCATCGATCCTGACGACCCCGAAGACTACCTGGGATTCGCAGAGGGTTGCGCGCTTGAGATCCTGGTAACCGGGGACAACCGTTACGCACTAAAGTATCCGGTCAAAGGCATAGACCTGACAGACAAGCTGGATGAGTTGGCCGTCAAATATGATTTTCGTGATAACTATGCACTGGTTTCCGAAGAGTCCCTTTCCCCTGCTGAACGTGACGACCTGTTAACCAGGGGCCTGATCATTCCCTACCAGGGGCAGTTCAAATACACCCACGGTATCGATCTGACTGCCGCCCGGAACCTTATCAGTGCCGAGGCGTTGAAGCCCAAAAAAAGTTGGTAATCCTAATCCTAATACTAATACGGATTTTATCAACGGCACCGTCATCCCGGAAATGCGAAGCATTATCCGGGACCTCATCACGCTTCCGTGAAGCTGAAAACGGGACCCTTATAAAGACCATGGAAAACGGATGGAGGTCCCGGATATTTGCTATACAAATTCCGGGATGACGGTGCCACCTAATTGGCTTTGGATGAATCCTTGATTAAGAAACTACTCGATAGCAGGGGCTATAGGTCGTGCCGGGTAGTTTCATGCGGCGTTGCTCGATGAAGGATGCCAGCAAGTGATCCAATGCCTGCATGATATCTTTTTCGCCGTTGATCTCAAATGGGCCATGCTTACGCACATCTTTGATTGTTTCCGGTTTGACGTTACCCGCAACAATGCCAGAGAACGCCCGACGCAAATTGGCGGCTAACAGATGTTTGGGCTGATCACAGTGCAGATGCAATGACGCCATATTTTCATGGCTGGGGCTAAATGGCTGTTGGAATTCCGGTTGGATCTGTAGCAGCCAGTTAAAATAGTATGCGTCCTTGTGTTTCCTGCGATAATTCTTGACATGGTATAACCCGTTAGTCATGGCCTGTGCCACTTTTTCGGGGTCGCCAATTATGATCTGGTATTTTGCCTGCGCTTCTTCACCCAGGGTCAGACCAATAAACGCGTCAATCTGCTCAAAATAAGCAGCCGACTCAGCTGGACCGGTAAGTACAAATGGAAATGGCATATCATCGTTCGCCGGGTTCAGCAAAACACCCAACAGGTAGAGTATTTCTTCGGCGGTTCCCACACCACCCGGAAAAACTACAAAACCATGGCCCAGGCGGACGAATGCTTCCAGGCGCTTTTCAATGTCGGGCATGATGACCAGTTGGTTAACAATCGGATTGGGAGATTCGGCCGCAATTATTCCCGGCTCGGAAATCCCGATATAACTACCGCCGGATATTCGCTGTTTGGCGTGTGCGATCGTTGCACCTTTCATCGGTCCTTTCATCGCACCCGGTCCACAACCAGTGCAAATATTCAACTTACGCAGACCCGTTTCATAACCTACTTTCTTCGTATAGTCATATTCCAGGCGCTTGATGGAATGCCCACCCCAGAAAACAACCACATCGGGCTCCCGCGCCGGATTCAGTGTATTGGCGTTACGGAGGATCTCGAACACGGCGTTGGTTATGCCTTCCTGGCTCTCCAGGTCTGTTGACGGACTACCGGACATTTCAGTATCAAAATAAACCAGGTCACGGATAACCGCGGACAAAAGCTCGCGTATACCCTGAACCATGACACCATCGACGAAGGCAGAGCCCGGCGCATTACTCAATTCCAGGCGGATGCCACGATTAACCTGCTGCACTTCAATTTCGAAATTTTCAAATTGTTTTAACAGCGCTTCTGCATCATCACCTTCATTGCCGCTATTGAGCACACCCAAAGCGCAAACACGGAGTAACTCACCCAGTTCTCCACGACTGGCATCATGCAGGCGTTCAACTTCCATGCGGCTTAAGACGGTTAATATTCCAGCCGGGTAAATCCGGGCGCTAATTGGTTCAACAGACAAGGTAAACTCCTTGGGTTTGGCAAAAATAACATCACTGTGGAATCCGGGGTGGTTCATTTGATCAGATGTACTGACCGTGCATTTCCCCACTACGGAGTGACTATCTCTATGTTATAAACTCTCACTAACGCTATCGTATGCAACCTGACGGAATGACACAAGTCTGTATTATCCTTTCCAACAGTCTTTCAATGCGCTGTCTGCTTGGTTAGAATACGCGCCTTAGTCGGGGTGTAGCTCAGCCTGGTAGAGCACCACGTTCGGGACGTGGGGGTCAGAGGTCCGAATCCTCTCATCCCGACCAATATTATATTATTAAATACATACAGTTATATACATTCTCGACCCATTTTTCTTTTCTTGTAAATTATATAAATACGCCTCATAACACCTGAGTGATACCATTTTATACATATTTAAGGTTTAATTTCTCTGGTATGAATAATCCATCCAAACCAAAACCACGGCTTTCACGCAATAGCTGGCTTGAGGTCGCGCTTGAGCTACTCCAGGACGATGGGATAAATGCTGTGACTGTCGATGCATTGGCTGTACAGCTGGGCGTCACGCGTGGAAGTTTCTACCATCATTTCAAGGATAGAAATGACCTGTCAACAGAGATGTTGGAATACTGGAAACAGAAGTGGACCGTTGAAATCCGTGACGATATCGCCTCACTGGGCCTCGACGGACTCCAGTCACTGACTGCACTGCTGAACCTGATCCACCACCGCGACGGTGCAGGCTACGACGCCGCGATCAGGGCCTGGGCGATACACGATGAACAGGCCAGGGAAATTGTCGGGGAAGCCGATAAAATTCGCCTTGATTTTATTCGCCGTCAGTTTGAAAAAATCGGGTTCAAAAGCCTGGACCTGGAAAACCGGAGCCGTTTGTTTCTTTATTACGCAATGACAGAACCTGCATTTTTCGACCCTCCTGATGAGATAACGGCACAGAAACTGGACCAGGTCAGGCTCAAATTTTTGACCAATTTGTAATCGGGATTAATTTACCCGATTGATTGTTGATTCTTCGATAGATTGTTGATTCTTCGTGAATGTATACATTAGTATATGCAAATCATACATGCTTGTATGTTTTGTTGGCTGAATACGTTGCAGGAGATATGTATATGAGAACCAAGCTGAAAACCAAATACGGGATCATTATCGCGGGTTTATTCCTGGCAACAAGCACACAAGCTCCGGCTCAATCAGCCGGAAGCTCAGTGTCTCTGCAGTATGGAACCATATCAGCCGTCGGAGTAGTCTAGGCTGCCGCCAAACATAGAAGTGGAAGGCTATTAGGAGGTATTGCAGGTGCCGTCATCGCTGACGACCACCCGGGTCTGGGTGCGCTGGCCGGCGGATTGATCGGTGGTGGAATCGAGGGACACGCAACCAGTAAAAAGGTATTACTGCAGTACACGGTTGCCCTGAAGAATGGGGGCGTAATTGTCATCGATACTGAGCAACGTGATATGGTTCTGGGCGACTGCGTGGTTGTCGAGCAAGGTCAGTATGCGAATATCAGGCGGGTCAGCAACATCAACTGTCAGGTCGATCAAAAACCTGCTCACCATGTCCAGGCCGCCAGCAACTGCCAACTGGCCAAGGATGAGTTGAATCAGGCAAAAACACAGAAAGCAGTGGAGATCGCGGTCACCAAAGTCAGAACGCTTTGTGAGGATTAATTGGCGTATTTATATTGAATCAAATTTGAGATTTCGTGATATATTCGTTATTATTTTTACCTATGGGCCTGGGCGAATTCGATAAAGAGGAACCAGACTGGATCTGGACAGGAGGACTAAAATGTATTTAAGAATTTTTATACTTGCAACCGCTATGTTGATCACCACCATTACCTGGGCCGCCGGAGGGGCTGTTCAGTCACCTACGGGCGTTGCTCCTGATCGTTATGTTTATTACCCGGGAACCGAGGAGATCGCTGAGGGCGAGATTCGCCTGATTGCATGTGGAACCGGGTTGCCGGCTGCAAGACGTGACCAGGCCGCAACCTGCTGGCTTGCAGAACTCGGAAATGGTGACAAATTCTTCTTTGATGTTGGCACCGGATCGATGGCCAATGTGGCCGCCCTGATGATCCCCTACGATTATCTTGACAAGGTCTTTCTGACCCATTTACACACCGATCATTGGGGTGATCTGACCACATTATGGGCCGGTGGCTGGACCGCTGGGCGGACCAAACCGCTGCGTGTATGGGGCCCCGCCGGCCAGACGCCTGAGATGGGAACCGCCTATGCGATTGATCATTTTGTCAAGGCCTTCAACTGGGACGCCAAAACCAGGAACTTTGTACTGAGTGCAGAACCGGGCAAGATCTCAGTGACCGAGTTTGACTACAAAGCGGTTAACGCGATCGTCTACCAGGAAAACGGTGTAACCATCCGCTCGATACCGGCAATCCACGCAGGTGACGGCCCGGTAAGTTTCATCATGGAATACGCCGGACTTAAAATCGTGATCGGTGGTGATACTTTTCCGAACAAGTGGTTTATCAAATATGCAACCGACGCGGATATAGCCATACATGAAACCTTCCTGACACCAACAGACCTGGTCAGGTTCTATGGCCAGTCTCCCGCTCAGGCGATCGGCGTCGGAACACAGATCCATACGTCACCACCAGCCTTTGGCAAGGTGATGAGTACCATCAAACCGCGCCATGCGATCGGCTATCACTTCTTTAACGAACAGGGCACCCACGACGATATCATGGCAGGTGTCAGGTCAACCTACTCCGGCCCATTGTCATTGGCTGTCGATGATATGGTCTGGAATATCACCAAGGACAAAATTGTCGAACGTATGATCGTGTCACCGGACCAGGCCTGGGGCGTCAATGGCCCGAACAAGCCACCTGCACCACCTGCTCCGGGCACCGTGCCTGATCCGATCAGCGACTTCATCAAGGCTGGACGCTGGATGCCAGCAGAAGAAGCCCAGGCACCGATGGTTAATGAGTTCAAAAAGAATCACAATCTGAAATAAGGTAAACTTTCAAACCAGGTCACAGTGGCCCTGTGACTTGGCTAGTGTCATGGGTAATGGGATTGAATGCCCAGTAACAATTGCAAGGCCAACTCGCGCTAATCAAATGGCGATGGAGCTTGATCAGTCAAAAACCGGAGTAAACATTATGGGTCTGGATATTTTCGCACTGGTCGTCATCGCTTTATTGATCGGGGTGGTGATCTGGCTAATTGTATTGCTCGGTAACCTGCCCGGCGACATTGCGAGGAAACGTCTCCACCCACAGGCCGAAGCCATTTCGGCGTTGGGCTGGATTGGGCTGATTACCATGGGTCTCGGTTGGTTCATCGCCATGGTCTGGGCTTACTATAAACCGGATGCGAAAAACCCTGGTATCGAGCAACGTGTGCAGGATCTCGAAAGCGAAATTGCGGACCTGCAGGCGAAAGGAGGCGAATCATGATTGCATTGCTTAGCCTCATTTACGGTTCGTTCTATTTTCTTTTCTTCAAAAAACTCAAATTCTTCAAGGAGAGTGTAAGAAACATTTCTGTTTTCGTTGGTATCGGCGTGGTGCTGATCGGCGCCATCGTTTATGCTTGGTGGACATTTGCTCCAACCGCAGTTGACGGTCGAGGGTTTCAATACGTTATCCCCATAGTTCCCAATGTTGCCGGTCAGGTTATTGAAGTGCCGATTGAAGGTAATCAGGTGGTCAACAAAGGGGATGTCCTATTCAAAATTGACCCTACTCCGTACCAGTTCAAGGTTGATCAACTTCGTGCTTCAATAGACCAGGCAGAGGCGCAAAAGGACCTGGCTGAGATAGAAGTGAAGCGAGCCACCGGGCTGGTCAAAGCATCTGCAGGACCACAATCACAACTGGACCAGTGGAATGCGCAACTGGCTTCCACCAGTGCCTCAATCGCAAGCCTCACTGCCCAACTGGGTGATGCCGAATGGAGACTTGATGAAACCGTGGTAAGAGCGCCCTCCGCAGGATTCGTATTCAACCTGCAATTGCGGCCCGGAAACTACGTAACCACAATTCCAATGGCGTCTTCAGTGTCATTTGTTTCCAATGAAAAACACGCGGTACTTGCATCATTCAGCCAGAGTGCCATCCGTTATATCCAGGTTGGCGATGCAGTTGAAATGGTTTTTCGCTCAATTCCGGGAAAAGTTTTCTCCGGCAAAGTGGCACGTCTTGCCAGGGCTTCTGGTTCTTCACAATTAACGGCCAGCGGGCAACTACCCACATTTACCGGTCAACCGGAAAATAGTCGCTGGGGCGTCATTATCGATTTTGACAACCAGGAAGAGGCTGAGCTACTGCCGCAGAGTGCAGGCGCCAGCATCATTGCCGTTTACACCGAAAAAGGCAAACCGGTCCACATCATCAGCAAAGTTGTCATGCGAATGAACGCCTGGACTGGTTACCTGACTTCGCCATAAAGCACGTGGGGACAAAATGTTTACATCAGGATTAAGAATTGTTCTTAAAACCGGACTTTTGGCTTTGGCAGCATCCCTGTTACTGACTGCTTGCAAAACTGTTGGCCCGGACTTTGAAAA
>PVMK01125091.1_pt1 | contig 23955 bp, 21 predicted proteins | sample 1853481 | NCBI WGS metagenome assembly PVMK01 (sample SAMN08533507, study PRJNA380276) | Marine sediment metagenome, whole genome shotgun sequencing project. | reverse complement strand
AGAGATCCACGACGCCCTTCATCTTGGTGGGAATTCCGAGCGACGCGATCCTCTGCCCGGTGCGGTAGACCATCTCGGTCCACTGGTCGGTGAAGTTCCGGTCGTAGTCGTCCGGGTCGACCCAGACCCGCTCCTCGCACTCCGGGTCCTCGCTGCCGATCAGCATGTGGTTGCCGATCTCGGGCCGGGTATAACACGCGATGTCGCCGTCCGAGGTTACCATGCCGTCGCGCTCGATGTTGAAGCCGGGCGGCGCCGGCACATGGGCGACCTCTTGGCGCAAGGCCTTGGTCTTGATGTTCATGCCGTCCTCGACGCCGGCCAGGCGGTTGATCTTGGCGGAATGCGGGCCGGCGACGTTGACCACCACCGGCGCATCGATGGTGCTGCCGTCAGCGAGCCTCACCCCGGCGACGCGGCCGTCGTGCTGGCGGATCTCCACCACCTCGCTGTTGTACCGGAAGCTGGCCCCGGCCGCCTCGGCGGCCCGCGCCACGTTGTGGGCCGCCAGTTGCGGGTCGCTCACGTAGCCCGCGCAAGGGAAGAAGACACCGCCCTCCAGCTCGCTCTCGGCCTCGCCGAACGCGGGGTCGTCGCGGTGCTTGGCCGGGCCGTAGCGGCCGAGGTTGAAGTGCGGCAACTTCGCGAGGATCCGCGCCTTGTCCCAGTCCTCGTAGTGAATGGCGAGCAGGTCCATGTTGGCGCAGATGGTGCGCAGGTTATCGTTGCCTTCGGTCTTCATGACCAGGGCGCCGGTGTCGTAGTAGACCGCGAGCCAGCTCTCGTCCTCGACGCCGATGTAGCCGGGCCAGTCCTTCCAGTAGAAGTAGCCCTCGTAGGCCAGCGCCGCGCCGTCCAGGGTGGAGTAATGGGTGCGGATGATGGCGCAGGAGGCGCCGGTCGAGCCGTAGCCGGCGGCCGGCAGCTTGTCCAGGTTGAGGGTGCGCCAGCCGCGCTTGGAAAGCTCCAGCGCGGTGCAGCCGCCGATGATCCCGGCCCCGATGATGATGGCGTCGTAACTCTCGCTCATGATCCCGTCTCCTCGCTCCAGGCCGCGGCTCTCATTCACCTTGCCTAATCCGTTGTCACCCCGCCTTCGGCCGTGCGCCGGTCGACGAAGGCCTGCAGCTCCTCGTCGATGGCCGGGTCGAGGGGCGGCGCCTCGAAGTCCGCCAGTATTTTCTTGCAGATCCGGTTGGCCCTCCCAGTCGCGTCGACGGCGCCGTCCTCCGACCAGGTCTCGAAGTTCCGCCAGTCCGAAAGCAGCGGCGCGTAGAAGGCGTGCTCGTAGCGCTCCAACGTATGCGGTGTCGAGAAAAAATGACCGCCGGGTCCGACGTCGCGGATCGCCTCGAGTGCGAGGCTGCCCGCGTCGATCTCGGGCGGCCGCAGGAACTCCGCCATCATCTGCAGCATCTCGGCGTCCAGGATAAACTTTTCGAAAGAGGCGCAGAGCCCACCCTCGAGCCAGCCTAGTCCGTGCATGACCAAGTGGGTATGCCCCAGAACGCAGGCCCAGATCGACATCTCGGATTCGTAGACCGACTGCCCGTCGGGGGCGTTTGAGGCGTTCACGTTGGAGGCGCGGAAGGGCACGCGGTAGCGGCGCGCGAGCTGGGCGCCGATCAGGGTCGCCTGGGCATACTCCGGCGTGCCGAAGGCCGGCGCACCCGATTTCATGTCCACGTTGGAGGTGAAGCCGCCGTAAACGACCGGCGTGCCGGGCATGACGATCTGGGCGAAGGCGATGCCGGCAAGCGCTTCGGCGTTCTGCTGGACGACGGCGCCCGGCATGGTGACCGGCGCCATGGCGCCCGCGAGGGTGAAGGGCGTGATGACGAGGAGCTGCTTGCGGCGCGCCATCTCGATCATCCCCTCCAGCATGGGGATGTCGTACTGCAGCGGCGAGTTGGCGTTGATGACGGTGTAGAGGTACGGCCGCTCGGAGAACTCCTCCCAGGTGAGCCCGCTCGAGATCCGCCCCATCTCCAGATGATCGCGCGCCCGCACGCTGCCCAGGCCGTAGCCGAAGCGGAGCTTGTCGGAGAGGCGAATGGCCGCGAGAGCGACCTCGAGGTGGCGGACGTTGGGCGGGACGTCGAGCGGCTCCACCGCGCCGCTGGCCGCCAGGTGGCAGATGTTGAGGCTCTGGGACAGGCGGATGAAGTTGCTGAGGTCGGCGAGCGTTCCGGGCCGGCGCCCACCATCCAGGCCCGAGCAATTGGGCGGCCCGCCCGACGGCCCCGAAGTTGATGTGGTTGGCGCCGAAGGTGAGGTCGTTCTCCGGATTGCGGGCGCGGGTGTGAACCAGCGACGGCGCCCGGGCGACCGCTTCCGCCACCAGGGCCCGGTCGAAGCGGACGCGCGCGACGCCGCTTTCCACCTCCGCCCCGGCCTGGCGCAGGATCTCGCGGGCCTCGGGCAAGAGGAAGTTCATCCCGATCTCCTCGAGCACCTGCATGGAGGCCTGATGGATCGCCTCGATCTGCTCGGCGGAGACGATCTCCATCGGCGGATAGGGATTGGTGAGCCGGCGCCGCGCAGCTGCACGAAGGCCGCCTTCTGGCGGCCGCGCACGCGGCTGCTGCGTCGTCCTGCCGGGCGGGCTTCGTTCATCCCGGCACTCTAAATCGCGCCTGGAGTGCGCGTCATCACGCGAATCTTGCATGGCTGCCTTGAAACGCCGCAACGGCGTCCCTGGCCAACGCGGGTGCTGCGCCCAAGGCGCCGGGTCACGCCTCCAGCGGCTCGAATCACCAGCACCAGGTCGTGGGTGTCGACCCGCGTGCCCGCGGAGGAGGTCACCTCTTCCACCTCGCCGTCGATCTCGGCGTAGACGGCGGTCTCCATCTTCATGGCCTCGATGGTGAACAGGCGGTCGCCGCGTTGGACCGGCTGGCCGGCGCCGGCCGAGACGCTGACGATCAAGCCGGGCATGGGCGCGCCGATCCGCCCGGTTGGGCTCTCGTCGGCCTTGCGCCGCGTGTGGCCCGGCGCCGCCAGGGCCCGATCCTGCACCTTCACCGTGCGCGGCTGGCCGTTGAGCTCGAAGAAGACCGTGCGCTTGCCCTCCTCGTCCGGTTCGCCGACGGCGAGATAGTTGACGATCAGCGTCTTGCCCGGGTCGATCTCAACGGCGATCTCCTGACCGCGCACCATGCCGTAGAAGAAGACATCGGTCGGCAGAACCTGCACCGGGCCGTGCTGGCGGCGGTGTTCCGCGTAGTCGAGAAAAACCTGGGGATACATGAGATAGGCGGCAAGGTCCTGGTCGCTCGCCTGGCGGCGCAGCTTGTGCTCGAGGGTCGCGCGCTCGGCGGCGAGATCGACCGGCGGCAGGACCGCGCCGGGCCGCTCGGTCAGGGGCTTCTCGCCCTTCAGCACCTTGCGCTGCAGCGCCTCGGGAAACCCGCCCGGCGGCTGACCCATGTCGCCGCGCATCAGCTGAACCACCGATTCCGGAAACGCGACCTGGTGGCCGGGGTCGGCGACCTCGTCCGGCGTCAGGTCGTTGGTCACCATGAAAAGCGCCATGTCGCCGACCACCTTCGAGGTCGGGGTCACCTTGATGATGTCGCCGAAGAGTTGGTTCACCTGGGCATAGGCGGTCTCCACGTCCGGCCAGTGGTGCTCCAGCCCGAGCGCCCGGGCCTGCTCGCGCAGGTTGGTGTACTGGCCGCCCGGCATGCCGTGCACGAATACGCTGGCGGTGCCGGCTCGCATGTCGCTTTCGAAGGGCGCATAGAGGTGGCGCACGCCCTCCCAGTAATTGTCGATGGCGCGCAGCGCCGCCCGGTCGAGGCCCGGGTCGCGCGCGTCTCCCGCCAAGGCTTCCGCGATCGAGCCCAGGTTCGGCTGCGAGGTGAGGCCGCTCATGGCGCCCATCGCGGCGTCCGCCGCGTCGACCCCGGCCTCGGCAGCGGCCAGCACGCTGGCGGCCGCGATGCCGCTGGTATCGTGGGTGTGGAAATGGATCGGGATGCCGATTTCCTGCTTGAGGGTCGCCACCAACTTGCGCGCCGCGGCGGGTTTGCACAGCCCGCCCATGTCCTTGAGGCCGAGGATGTGGCTACCGGCCGCCTCCAGCTCCTTGGCCAGGCCGACGTAGTAGGCGAGGTCGTACTTGCCGGGATCGGGACCGGTGAGGTCGCCGGTGTAGCAGATCGCGGCCTCGCAAAGGCCGCCGCACTCCAGCAACGCGTCGATCGAGACCCGCATGTTCTCGACCCAGTTGAGGGAGTCGAAGACCCGGAACAGATCGATGCCGGCCGCCGCCGTCTGTTCGACGAAGTAACGCACCACATTGTCCGGATAATTCTTGTAGCCGACGCCGTTGGCCCCGCGCAGCAGGACCTGGGTCAGCATGTTCGGCATGGCCTCGCGCAGGGCCGCGAGGCGCTCCCAAGGGTCCTCGTTGAGGAACCGCATGGCGACATCGAAGGTCGCCCCGCCCCAGCATTCCATCGACAGCAGTTCCGGCAGGAGTCGGGCGTAGTGCGGCGCGATGGTGATCATGTCGTGGCCGCGCATGCGCGTCGCCAGCAGCGACTGATGGGCATCGCGGAACGTGGTGTCGGTGAGGAGCAGGCGCTCCTGATCCAGCATCCATCTGGCGAAACCGGCCGGGCCCAGCTCCTGCAGCCGCTGACGGTTCCCCGGCGGCGGCTCGCCCGCCGGCAGCTTGGGCAGCGGCGCCACCTCGTGCCGCTCGGCCGGCAGTCGGCGACCGGTCATTTCCGGGTTACCGTTCACCTGGACGTCGCCGATGAAACCGAGCAGCCGCGTCGCCCGGTCACGGCGCTTGGGAAATTTGAACAGCTCCGGCGTATCGTCGATGAAGCGGGTGGTGTAGTCGCCAGTGCGGAACTTGGGATGGCCAATCAGACCTTCGAGAAACAAAAGATTGGTGGCGACGCCGCGGATACGGAACTCGCGCAACGCCCGCTCCATGCGTTTCACGGCTTCTTCCGCCGTCGGCGCCCAGGCGGTGACCTTTTCCAGCAAGGAGTCATAAAACGGCGTGATGAGCGCGCCTGAATAAGCCGTGCCGCCGTCGAGCCGGATGCCGAAACCGGCCGCGCCCCGGTAGGCCCTGATGCGCCCGTAGTCGGGCACGAAGTGGTTCTGCGGGTCCTCCGTCGTGATGCGGCATTGCAGGGCGTGCCCGTTGAGCGCGATGGCGTCCTGAACCGGCACGCCGCTCTCGGGGCGGCCGATCTCGGCCCCCGCGGCGATATTGATCTGCGCCTTGACGATGTCGATGCCGGTGACTTCCTCGGTCACCGTGTGCTCGACCTGGACCCGCGGATTGACCTCTATGAAGTAGAAGTTCCCGCTGTCCAGGTCATAGAGAAACTCGACCGTGCCGGCGCCGCTATAGCCGGCCGCGCGACCCAGGCGGACGGCGTATTCGGCCAGTTCGGCCCGCCGACCATCATCGAGATAGGGCGCGGGCGCGCGCTCGACGACCTTCTGGTTGCGCCGCTGGATCGAGCAGTCGCGTTCGAACAGATGCACAAGATTGCCGTGGCAGTCGCCGATGATCTGAACCTCGACGTGGCGCGCCCGGCGCACCAGCTTTTCCAGAAAGACCTCGTCGTTGCCGAAGGCGGCCTTGCATTCACGCCGGCCGGCGGCAATCTGCTCTTCCAGCTCGGCCTCGTCCTCGATCGCCCGCATGCCGCGCCCGCCGCCGCCCCAGCTCGCCTTCAGCATCACCGGATAGCCGATCTCCGCGGCGAGGCGCCGGGCTTCCGCGGGGTCGTGCGGCAGAGCGCCGCTCGCAGGGACCATAGGAATGCCCGCCTCCTTGGCGAGCGCTCGCGCGGCGATCTTGCTGCCCAGGCTGCGCATGACATCGGGCCGGGGGCCGACGAAAGTGATCCCCGCGGCGGCGCAGGCATCGGCCAGCTCGGGTTTCTCGGACAGGAAGCCATAACCGGGATGAATCGCATCCGCGCGCGAGTCGCGCGCGACCCGGATCACCTCGTCGATATCGAGATAGGCCTGGACCGGATCCTGGCCCTCGCCGACCAGATAGCTTTCGTCCGATTTGAAGCGATGCAGCGCGAAGCGGTCTTCGTGGGAGTAGATGGCGACCGTCTGAATCGCCAGCTCGTTGGCAGCGCGAATCACGCGAATGGCGATTTCGCTGCGGTTGGCGACCAACAACTTGCGGAACGGCGGCGAGCGCCGCGGCCCGCTGTCCCCCACTGTCATGGAATAGGTTCCCCTCCACCCGCTTTTTGCCGGCCGTTATACAGGCTTGGGACAGCCAGACAAAGGGATCCGGCCGCACCGGCGCGCCAGCAGCTCAGAACAGCTCGCCTTGTTTGCCCGGATAATATACCGACCCGTCGGCCTGCGGCTCGGCGCCAGGCGTGAGCGCCGCCGACTCGATCTTTCCCGGCCCCAGGATGTGCAGGACCACGTCTCCCGCAGCGACCAGGTAGTCGGCGATGATACGGCGATGGCACTGCCACCAGAGCGCTTCGGCGCACATGACCGCCGCGCGGGTGTCCCGCGCCATCGCCCGCAACTCGTCGAGGGCGGCGCCAAACGCCGGAGACAGCGCGTAGTCGGCATAGTTTCTGAACGCGTCCTGCCGCCACAGGCCGTTCGGCGAGGGCCGTCCAAGATCTTGCGCGCCGCGGCGGCCGCCCAGGGCCTTCATGTGCCGGTAGCCGATGCCGGTCCGCTCAAGTGCCCCCGCCAGCACATCGGAATTGAACTGCGGATTCGTGCGCGAGCGAGGATACGACCGGACGTCAACCAGGGAGTCCGCCCCGGCCTCCTTCAGCAATCCGATCAGCTCTTCCAGCGAGCGTGTGGAGTGGCCGATGGTATAGACTTCCATGTCGCCACGATGGAGCTTCGCCGAGCCCGGCGCAAGCTTCCGGACGGCCCCGGCAGCCCCGGCGACCTGGGTGGAACTGGCCCCAAGACCGCAAAGGAAACTTGCCGATGAAAGCCCTGTTGCAACGCGTGAGCGAAGCCCGCGTCGAGGCGGACGGCGAGGTGATCGGCGCCATCGGCCGAGGGCTCGTCATCCTGTTCTGCGCCGAGCCGGACGACCAGGAAGCGGACGCGGAAGCGCTCGCCCGCAAGATCGCGAAACTGCGCATCTTTCCCGACGAGGCCGGCAAGATGAACCGTTCGCTGCTCGATGTCGGCGGCGGCGCGCTGGCGGTCAGCCAGTTCACCCTGGCCGCCGACCTCAGCCGCGGCAACCGCCCCGGCTTTTCGGGCGCCGCGCCACCGGAGTTGGGCGAGTCCCTCTACCGGCACTTCTGCGAACAGCTCGCCCGGCAGGGCATAACGGTCGAGACCGGCCGCTTCGGCGCCCACATGGCGGTTCACCTGGTCAACGACGGGCCGGTGACCATTTGGATCGACAGCCACGCCAAGTCCGGGTGAGCGGTTTTCCTATCGGCCTTCTTGTACGCCGTCCCGCTTGTCGCCACACTCCGCCCCGGAGAAAGCCATGGCCGAACCCCTACTGATCTATGAAGGCCGCGTCAAGTCCGACTGGATCGACTACAACGGTCACATGCGCGACGGCTATTACGTCGTCGTCTGCAGCGACGCGACCGACAACCTGATGGACCACTTCGGCATCGACCAGGACTATCGCGACAGGACCCAAAGCACGGCCTTTACCCTGGAGCTGAAGATCCGCTTCCTGGCGGAGCTCAGCGAGGACGAACCCTTCTTCATCACCGCCCAGATGCTGGGATCGGACAGCAAGCGCTATCACGTCTACCTGCGCATGGTCCGCAAGGGGAGCGGTGAATTGGCGGCGACCCATGAATCCGTCATGGTCCACGTGGACCAAACGGCCGGTCCCGCTTCCGCCCCTTTCCCGGACGAGATCGCCGCCCGCGTGGCGGCCCTGACCGAGGCCCACAAGGACCTGCCGTTTCCCGACGACGCCAGCCGGCCGATCACCATGACCAAGAAAAAGGCCACTAGCTAATCCGAGCTATCCTGTCAGTAGTCTCGTGGCCAGAAACTTGTCCGGACACCGCCCGAGCCATGGTCAAAAGTTGGTGACGCAGGTTTCAGGCGGCGCGTTCGGTTAGCTTTTCCCCGTCCTTGAATTTGACGCCTTGAATGATCTCGGCGACCTGGTGCGAGCCATCCAGGCGTCGCCACTTCCTGCTGGCCGACGACCTCGCTCACGACCCTCTCAGAACGCTCTGCCGTGCTCACAGGGCCGATCGCAAGCAGAAAACCGGCAATCGCCTAAATCACTGCCGCCGTCCGAAACCCCACAGGCCATGCCGGGTCTAATACCAAAAGGGCGTGGATATTGGCCATTTCATGGCGGCAAAACGGCCCGCCCGGGTAGGCGCGGTGCGCGCGCGATGCCCCATGGATTCCCGGGGTATCGGGCAAGCGCCGCAACGCACCCGGCAGGCCGTTTTGCCCCACCGAAGGCCGCCCTCGAAGGCCGTCTCGCCGCCCCCTTTGGATACATCGGGCGGTCCGCTTGTGGCCGCCCCACGCCAAGGCGCGAGACCGCGCCTGGCGAGACGGCCTTCGAGGGCGGTGAAATGGGTCAATATCCACGCCCTTTGGTATAATCCAACGTTTCCACACAACCAAGACCCCAAGCGGCCATTCAACCTAGCCGACGCGAACGTCGAATGCCGGATCGCAAAACGGTCGTTCGATTGCCCGCTCCGGGCGCCGTCCCCGGGGGCTGGCGCCTCCCGGCAGTGCTTGGCAGTCAGGATGGCTATGAATCCGCGCTGAAAGTGACTTCAAAGCCTCATCAATCGATCCATGAAAATACGGGGAAGTCAAAATATAGAACGCTATATCAATAGCTTACAGATAGTCTCAGCTCAATAAACAGAGTTGGAATGCAACACCTTGGGTGACCATACATGACAATGCCTATGATGGCGTTGTCACGAAATAAATCCGGCGTTACGATAGTGTGATAATGCAAGAAATAAACTGAGTTCGTTCCATAAATTCCCAATGTGGGGGATTGGGCTATGACTCTCGATACGGTAAACTTCCGGCTCCTGCATGTATTCGTAACGATAGTCGAAGCAGGCGGATTCACAGCAGCGCAAGGAGAGCTGAATCTTTCGCTCTCGACAATATCGAGCCATATGTCTGATCTTGAAACGCGCCTCGGTCTGACCTTGTGTCTTCGAGGTAGGTCGGGTTTCCGGCTGACGACAGAGGGACAAGCAGTCTACGACGAGGTGAAGAGACTTCTTGAGACGATCGACCGGTTCGATACAGAAGTACGCGGCATTCGGAATCGATTGATTGGTAATCTGTCTATTGGACTTACCGACAACACCATTTCGGACCCCTCCTCTAAAATCGAGAAGGTCATCGCTCGTATGACGGACGAAGCGCCAGAAGTCGTCTTCACAATTGTGACCAATCCCCCTCACGAACTCTTACGCCAAATTATCAGTGGACAAATACAGGTGGCTATCGCCAGCTTTCCAAGAGAAAAACTGGGACTTGAGTACATTGCCCTCTACAACGAAAACCAGCTGTTCTACTGTGGGCGAGACCATCCCCTCTTCACGAAACAGGACCATGAAATAGACGTGAACGAGGTCAGGAAACACGATCTCATTAGCCGCTACTACTGGGCCTCCGAAGACCTGAAAATCTTCTCCAATACCAGTTCGCGAGCCGTTGTCAGCGACATGGAAGCGGCAGCGCGACTAATATTGTCGGGGCGCTATCTTGGATATCTTCCCGAACATTACGCGCGGCAATTCGTTAATGCCGGCCTCATACGACCGATAAGGCCCAACCTTTTCAGCTATCATGCGCCTTTTAAGGTGGCTTACGAACCGTCGCAACTCAAGAGCAACTTGGTCTCATTCTTTATAGACCTTGTCGTTTCGGAGTTTAAACCCACACCAACCAAGGCGGTGTCGCTGGCCGTCTGAGAGCCTGAGGAAATCGCCGAGTACCGAGCGAATCTGAATGGTTGGAGAAGTTATGTTGTATGGGTGACGCAGATCGTGAGGTTTGGGTTGGGAACCAGGGATTCTAGCATCCAGATAGTTTGATTGAATACAAACGTTCCTTCTATGGAATGTAATTTAACTCTCCGGTTCAATGTGGTGCAGTCCATGAGATCTGGACGTGGGATCAAAGGGGAATTCCTGCGTACGGATGTAGGGGGCCGGAGACAGCGGATGTCGCGAATGTGTGTATGGGCCCAACAGGTTGAAATAAGATCCTGACAGGGGGAAAAAACATGCTGAATATCTGCTTTTCACGGCTTCAGGGTATGACGATTCTCGGCGCACTTGCCATGCTTTATACAACCGGCGTGGCCTTCAGTGCAGATATTGCCGTTCCTGACCGCATCAAGAGTGCGGGCAAGATTGTGTATTGCACTGAACTGGCTTTCCCACCTTGGGATATGATCGACCCCGACACTCAACAACCCGCTGGTTTTGATATCGACATCGGGGCGGCCGTAGCAAAGGCGATGGGGGTGACCAGCGAACACAAGAATATGAGTTTCGATGGGCTCATTCCGGCACTGCAGGCCAAACAGTGCGACGCGATCATTTCTGGCCTATACGACAAGCCGGAGCGTCGTGAAGTTGTCGACTTCGTACACTACGCACGCACGGGAACATCGATTATCTTAAGGACCGACAGTGATCTCAGCGTTTCAAACCTTGAAGATCTGTCGGGGAAAAAGGTCGCAGTGGGCATAGGCACTTCGGGTGAGAGCACGCTCGGAGAGGCGAATGTCGCGTTGAAAGCTGCTGGCAAGCCGGAAATCGAAATTGTTGCCTTGCAAACAAGCGGCGGCGCATTCCAGCAGTTGAGTGCTGGGTTAGTGGACGCATATCTTGGCTCGACGGATCAGGCTGGTTATTATAACAAGCAGAAGCCCGGCAGCGTGAAGCTTGGGGGCGCTCCAGTTGTGAGCTTTCCGACCGGTATCGCCACACTGCATTCGAGCAAAGACCTCCATGAAGCCATTGAGGCAGCCATGAAGGAAATCCGTGCAAACGGCGAGTATGACAAAGTGATCGCCACTTGGGGCTTTGAAGCGCTGGCGGTTCCCTGACGACCCGGAAACTTCCCAACTGGCCGCCAACAACATCCAACCTCCCTGCCGCCCGGTTCGCCTAATCGGCGAGCCGGGCGGCCCCCGTGAATATGATGGACAAGGCGCGCGCCTTACCCACATCCCCACAAGCTCAACAGCAACAACAGGATGTGATAAACGAGGATTCGGCAGCATGTTCAATAGCCGGAATCGCCTTAACTGCGCTGCCAAACTGTCCAACAATGTGGGACCACCTTACTCGCAAGATGTTTGAAAACCTGAATCTCGACCCCGCTTTCTTCGTTCGCTACCTCTTCAATCCACCCGAAATCCTATTGTGGGGTTTGTGGATTACGATCTGGGTCTCGTTCGTAGCAATGGCGCTCGGCATCGTCATCGGACTTGGTATCGCCCTTGCCCGCTTGTCGCGTCGTCGGTGGCTGTGCAACTTCGCGAAAATCTACATCTGGTTCTGGAGGGGCACGCCGCTTCTTGTACAACTCGTGCTGATCTATACCGGCGTGGCGGCCTCTGGAATTTACATGTATCCCGACTTGCGAATTGGCCCGCTCCACATTTCGGGTGCCGTGCAGGCGGCAATTCTGGCCTTGGCCCTCAATGAATCGGCCTACATGGCCGAAATCTACCGCGCCGCAATTACGGCGATCGACAAGGGGCAATTCGATGCCGCGAAGGCGATCGGCATGCGGCCCGCGACTTTGATGCGCTGGATCATCATGCCTCAGGCCGCGCGGATCGTTATGCCACCGCTCGGAAACGAGATCACGTTGATGATCAAGAGCACGTCGCTCCTGGCCGTCATCGGAATTCGCGAACTGTTCGGAACGCTACAGACGTTGAATGCCGCCACATTCCGCACCTTCGAACTCTTCACGATCGCAGCGATCTGGTACCTGATCCTCACTACCTTGATGTCCTGGGTCCAGGGCCACGTCGAAGCCCGTCTCGCCAGGCACGAACGGCCGCTTGATGCGGGCGCCGTTGCCAGAGCGCGCAAGGCGCTTTCGGACGGCCGGAGGTGATCGTGGCGGAAAACCGGGACGGGAACAGTACACCGCTGGTTCAACTGATCGACGTCTATAAATCCTATGGCCCACTGGAAGTTCTCAAGGGTATCTCTCTGGATGTCGATCAAGGCGAGGTGGTCTGCCTGATCGGGCGGTCGGGTTCCGGGAAAACGACCCTGGTCCGCTGCATCAACCATCTCGAAACGATCGACAGCGGCCGCATCCTGGTGGCTGGCGACTTGATCGGCTATCGGATCGATGGTGATCGGCTGGTCGAGGAGAGTTCGGCGGTCATTGCGGCTCAGCGCCAAACGACCGGTATGGTTTTCCAACGTTTCAACCTGTTCCCGCATTTGACCTCCATTGAGAACGTCACCATCGGGCCGATCCGGGTTCAGCGACTTCCCAGGGAGGAGGCGGAGCGAGATGGGCTTGAGCTGCTTCGGCGCGTCGGCCTCTCCGACAAGGCCCATAACTATCCGTCCCAATTGTCGGGAGGTCAGCAACAGCGCGTCGCGATCGCCCGCGCCTTGGCCATGAAACCGGAGGTTCTTCTATTCGACGAACCCACCAGCGCACTCGATCCGGAGACGGTCGGCGAGGTTCTGGAAGTGATGAAGACGGTCGCCCAGGGCGGAATGACCATGATCGTGGTGACTCATGAAATGAATTTTGCCCGCGAGGTCGCCGATCGGGTGATAATGATGGACGGAGGCCGGATCGTCGAGATGGCGCCCGCAAAGCGTTTTTTCGAAGCGCCGACGCATGAGCGGACGAAGAATTTCCTGAGAGGCATCCAGTGAGTGGATCGGGCTGGCCTTGGCTTGCGAACTATGAGCCGGAGCCGGAATTGGCCGGTTTTCGGCCGGTTCTCGGCGAGCACGGAATGGTATCGGCTCCTCATGCAGTCGCGTCGGCGATTGGTGTAGACGTGCTGAAGCGCGACGGTAACGCCGTGGACGCGGCCATCGCCGCCAGCGCCGCCCTAATGGTGACATTGCCGATGCAATGCGGACCGGGAGGGGATGCATTCTGGATAATCGGACAGCCGAACGGATCGATCAGCGCCCTGGATGCGTCCGGACGATCATCCAGTCGCACCACCATTGATGATCTGCGTTCACGAGGGCTAGAGGCAATTCCACCGCGATCCGCCTATTCCATCACCGTCCCGGGTGCAACGGACGGATGGGTAAAGGCGCATGAGTCGCTGGGGTCGCTTCCGATGGAGGAGTTGCTTGAGCCCGCCGCACAACTCGCGGAGAACGGTTTCTTTGCGAGTAGGCATACCGTCGCGAACTTCAAGGCGTCAGAGGCCGAACTTCGCGACAGGAACGCGCTCTGCCTTTGGAGTTCCACAGGATCAACGCCGCGGCTTTACGAGAGAATTCGGCAACCGGCACTGGCGAAGACCTTGCGGGCGATCGGAAAATCTTCAGGTCGCTCCGTCTATGAGGGAGCTCTCGCGAGGTCGATCGCCAAGGCGGTTTCGAATGCCGGCGGATGGCTGACCGAAGAGGACCTGGGGACTCATTCATCGGAGTGGGTGGACCCGATTCATGTTCAGTTTCGCGACCTTACTGTGTTCACGACACCGGCCTCGACGCAAGGCTTCGCGCTGCTCGCCGCTCTCAAGCGGATATCCGTGACGTCTCCTTCCCCGCTCGCGCGCAACGAGGCCGACACCGTGCATCTGTTGGTCGAGGCCGTGGGATCGGCTATGCAGGACCGAGACGCGTTCAACGATGACAGATCCCGCGTGAGGAACGACCTTGATGGCTTGTGGGCGAACGCGTCCGCCGAAGCGTTCCTTGGGGCCTTCAATCCGCTTGCGCGCAGCCATTTTTCGTCACGCCCCAGCAAGCGCTATACCAAGGGCGACACAGCTCATCTCGCCGTTGTCGACAGGAATGGCCTGTCGGTGTCCTTGATCCAGAGCCTTTTCTTCGATTTTGGTTCGTGTATTCCGGTGCCGGAGGGCGGCTTCACGCTCCAAAATCGCGGTGCGGCGTTCCATCTCGATGAAGGCAGTCACGGAGCGCTCGCACCGGGCGTAAGGCCACCGAGCACGCTGATGCCTTCGATGGCCATGCGAGACGGAAAACCGGTGGTGGCCTTCGGCTGCATGGGCGGAGATGGACAGATGCAGACGCAGGTGCAGTTTCTCGTCGACATCGTCGACGGCCGCCTTGATATCCAGCAAGCGATCTCGCGACCGCGGTGGTATCTGGATCGTTCGAGTGCCGAGGAATGTACGCTGCTTTTCGAGGCGGGAGTGGACCACACAGTCGTCGCGGAACTACGAGAGAGGGGACACCGCGTGAAGGTGCTGGGTCGATGGGAAGAGATCATGGGGCATGTTCAGGCGATCCACATCGAAGCTGAACGGGTGCTTGTCGGCGCCGCCGATCCACGCTCGGACGGTCAAGTGGCAGCGGTGTGATCGACGCCGGCCTCCTTGCTCCCCTGCCCGAGGGCCAACTGCCAATGGATGGCATTTTTCCGACGGTACGTCTGGATGAGCTCCAGACGCGCGACGGCAATATCTACGCGGTGACAGAGAAATTCGGCGGTGGTTCTAAAATCGGTTTAGAGGCGTCCGAGCGAAGGCCGCGATTGATGAGCACTGGTCTCGTTCTAGAAAACAAGTGGGACCGCTTGCCAGGGAGGGCATGAACAATGGCCGCAAACAAAGATCCCAGAGAAACTCCTTTGCCGAGAGATGTCAGCGCGATTATCGACATTCGACCTGATGACGGGATAGCGTACGTCCCGCCGCTCTCGGACTATAAGAATCCGTCTTCGAACTGGACCGAGGTTGAGTATCGTTTCTTCGAGTCGCGGAGTGATCATGTTACGGTTGGCTATTGGGCTGGTGAGCCTGGAAGCATCTCCTACGACGCGTGGCCCTATATGGAAGTGTGCTCGATTCTGTCCGGCCGGGTGGCGGTCAAGGATCCGTTCGGCGCCCAAAGGCAATTCGGTCCGGGCAGCGTGTTCATCGTGCCGAAGGGCTGGGCCGGGGAGTGGATCACGCTTGAGTCGGCGACAAAAATATTCATCGCGATCGATTAGCTATGTGGGCGGAGCGAAGAGCCAAGATGGGGACCGCGCAGGTGATGTCGGGTTTCGAGGGTTTCGCGGTTCTCTCCCGCCGGAAGCTGTGCCTTACCCTGTCACCATCAGCACGTTGAAATATCAAGATGCGCCGGGGACTCGTTAGTGCTGAACGCATTGGGAATATCTGAAGTCGCCGATCTGCAGCAAAGATCTCGGTAATACAAGAATTTGTGTAGATATAGCAGTTTTTGTTGGATATCCCACATCTGGCGGCGCCCCTATTCTTCATTCATACGGTCTCGAAATATCGCCGCACCTCCAAGTCGCTTACATGGGCTCGGAACACACCATCCTCCCATTCCCGCCTGCGGCAGTACCAGTCGACGAAGGCATCACCGAACATCTCCCGTGCCCATGCGCTGGCGCGAAAGCGCTCGGTTGCTTCGAGCAGGTTGCGTGGAAATTTGAGAACGCTATCCACCGTCTGCAGATAGGCGTCGCCGTCCGTCGGCGGCGGTGGATCGATCCTTTTTTCAAGGCCAGTCAGCCCGGCCGCGAGACAGGCCGCCAGCGCCAGATAGGGATTGCTGTCTGCGGAGGGAACGCGGAACTCGATCCGCGCCGCCTCGCGCGGTAGAGGAATCGCCCGCACTGCGCAGGACCGGTTCTCTACGCCCCAGCTCGCGTGTGTGGGGGCCCAGGCGCCCGGAACAAGCCTCCGGTAATCGTTCACGGTATGCGCCAGCATCACAAGAATCTCCGGCAGCACGCCTAACAGACCACCAATGAACCAACCCATGGCAGGGGCCGGGGCCGGCTCGCCGCCGGTGTTCGCGAAGGCCGGATCACCGCTATCCAACTTGAAAAGCGAGAGGTGGAGGTGGCCGGACTGGCCGGGCCACTCGTTGGACCATTTGGCCATGAAGGTCGCCATGCGCTCGCGGGTGAGCGCGTAAGCCTTTGTGAGGACGCGGAAGAGAGCCGCATCGTCGCAGGCGCGCAGACCCTTCCGTGCGACGAGCGGCGCCTCAAGGCAACCCGGACCGAGTTCACTGTGTAGACAGTCGCATTGGATTCCGGCGACGGCGAGCGCCTCCAGCAACCCGGACAGGAAACTATTCTCGACCGCGAGCGTGGCCAGCGAATAGGTTCTGTTTCCCGGCGCCAAAGAACGTAGGTTCCGGTAGTCCTTGTCGCGCAGGCTTTGCGGTGTCTCCTCGAACAGGAAGAACTCGTATTCGAAACCGGCACGCACACCGTAACCCATGTCGGCAGCGCGGGCGATCTGCGCCTTGGCGAGATTCCGCGGTGAAAGCCCCGCGTGCGCCCCGGTGAAATCGGCGATAAAGAGCGCCTCATTCGGCGCGAAGGGAAAGACACGGCCGCTCGCGGGATCGATTTTCGCAGCCTCGTCGGCGAAGGCGCCCCCGGAATAGGTCTGATCGGCGATGTCCCATTCATACAGCACATCGGAGAAGCTGAAGCCGTCACGCAGCATCTTCTCCGCTTTGTCGACGGCGACCGATTTCTCGCGGAACGCGGCCTCGGCATCGAAGATGCCCACATGCACCCTCTTGGTGCCGCTCTCCCCCAGTGCCTTCACGGCCTCTTTGGCCGTTGTGCAGCCGGAAAACGCATCCTGCGCCATCGCGCTCATTCCTTTCTCTCTTTGCGTGCCCACAGCTTGATGCGGCTCGCCGCTGTCGCTCTAGCTCGGTTCTGCCCGGGCCATCGTCGCCGCCTGCTCGATCGCAACCTTCAGACTCGTGTGGTCGGCGGTGCCGGCGCCGGCAATATCGAAGGCCGTGCCGTGATCCACGCTGGTCCGGATGAAGGGCAGACCCACGGTGACGTTCACTCCCGTGTCGATCCCCAGATACTTGACCGGAATGAGGCCCTGGTCGTGGTACTGGGCGACGACGATGTCGAAGCGGCCTTCCCTCGCCTGGCGGAACACCGCGTCTCCCGGCCAAGGGCCGCTCGCGTCGATCCCTTCGCTTTGGGCCTTCACCACCGCGGGCGCGATGATCTCGGAATCCTCGTGGCCGAATAGCCCGTTCTCGCCGGCATGGGGGTTGAGGCCGGCAACGGCGACCCGTGGGCGCTCGATGCCGAGACTCTCGACGGCGCGGGCGGCGAGTCGGATGGTTTCGAGCTCGCGCTCAATGGTGAGACACTCGATGGCTTCGCGTAGCGCCAGGTGAATCGTGACCAGGATGACCCGCAGCTCGTCGTTGCAGAGCATCATCGCATAGTCTTCGGTCTGCGTCAGGGCGGCCAGAATCTCCGTATGCCCGGGAAAGCCCACGCCCGCCGCTTTCAGAGCCGACTTGTTTATGGGCGCGGTAACGATGGCGCTGACGGATCCGGCAAGCGCCAGGGCGGTAGCCTGTTCGATGTAGCGATAGGCAGCAGCGCCGGCACGCGCGTCCACCCGACCGTGGGGAAGGTCGTCCGGCAGGTCGGAAACGGAAAGAACGTTCACGAGTCCCGGGGCGAGCATCGCCTCCTTGACGTCGTTGATGATCCTTATCTCGACGGCAAGTCCGAGGCGCCTGGCGTCGCGGGACAGAATGGTGGCGTCGCCCACGACGACCGCAGGCAGAGAGAAGGCCTTGTCCGCGAATGTCTTGAGGACGATCTCGGGACCGATGCCGGCAGGATCGCCCATCGTCAGAGCGATGGGTCGCTCAGCCCCGCCCATAGCCGGCAATCCTTTCCACCGATCCGAAGATGGCTTTTGGCCCGCCAAACCCACCCGCCTTGGTAACCACGAGCAAGTCGTGGGTACCGCTCACGCGGCCCAGCGGGATACCCGGCTCGATTTCTTCGAGAATCTCTATGGCGTCGGCCTGCAATTCAGAGACGACCAACTTGGCGGTGGTCCCGCCGGTGAGGACCAGGCCTTTGACCGTGGCGCCGCCATTCAGCATTTCCGCGGTCAGGCGGGCCAGAGTGTGTGCGAGATAGCTTTCAATCTCGCCAGTGCCGAACCCGCGAGCGGCGGCGAGAGTCTTGGTGGATTCGATCTCATGACGGCTGGCGGTAAGAGTGAAGGCCACCACATCGGCCTCGCATACGGCAGCCTGCAGCAGCCGACGCACGCGCTTAAGCTCTTCTTGCTCGTCTTGCTCACCCTTAGCGATCGCTTGAGACTCGACCCGGATCTCGACCAGACCCTCGATTTCCCCACAGGCATCGAGCTGCGCTCGGGTCGTCTCCGAAGCACTGCCGGCGATGATGAGGACACATCCGCCGGCCACTGAGAACGGTCGGCTGATCGCGTGCGGTATGAGTCCGACCGCCTTTGGTACGTAGCGCGACAGTCCCGTCGATCCGACCCAGAGGAACCGACCCGGCAGCGCGCCGATGATTATGGAAATCCGCTCCAAATCGCGCTCCTCGGCAGCGTCGAAAATGAACAACTGATCTCCGGCCTTGCGCCTTTCCACTATCGTATCGAAGACCGCTGCGGCGCCCTTATTCTGCGTGTCGAGGGAAACGACGGTGGCGCTTCGCCGGGATTGCTCGCCGAATCGCGTGGCAATGTCCGCGGAGGTGACCGGCGACGTCGGATCGCTGCCGAACTCGGTTTCATGGATCGGGCGACCGTTGAGGAGTTGCTGCCCGTTGATTGTGGTGCGGCCGTAGGTGGGAAAGGCCGGCGCAATTATCGCGGCATCGAACGTCCCGGAATCGAAAACCGCATCCAGCTCCGCTCCCAGGTTGCCGCGCAGGGTTGAATCGATCGACTTATAGAAACTGGCGCGCGTGTCTCCGCTCAGGCCCGCGACGGCATCTCGGGTCAAGTCATAGGCCCGATGCGGCGGGACGTTGCGGCTGTCGGTGTCAAGCGCGACGAGGTCCGCACTCCCGGGCATCTTGAGCTCGGGCCGCAGGGGGATGAAGGCACGGTAGCGTCCGGTCATCATTTGTACGCCGCAATCGGTCGCGCTCGTCAGATCGTCGGCGACGATCACCATCCGGGTCGGCGGAGAATTCTGACCTGATGTGTTCATGGAGTCCTTGTACCCGCTGGCATCATGATGACTCGCAAATCTCACTCTTCGGGTAGGCTAAACCGCAAAGTTCCGCGCCGGATGAGTAGGTAGATGACGAAAAGCAGGATGAAGACGAGCACGTTGACGATGGTGGCGAGCGCGAAGAGCTCCGGCTCTATACCGTGGCGCAAGGTGCCCCAGGCGATCGTCGGCAGGGTCGGCACGGCGGCCACGTTGTAGAAGGTGATCTCGAAGTTATTAAAGCCGAGAATAAAGCTGACGAGGAAGGCGCCAAGCACAGCCGGCCAGACATTCGGTAAGGTGACCTCGAGGAAGCAACGCGCCGGACGCGCGCCGAACACCTGCGCAACCTCGTCGTAGCGCCAGTCGTAGCGCGCAAACTGGGCCAGGATGACGAGGAAGGCAAAGGACAGGCTATAAGTGGTGTTGGCCACGATGGCCGATTCGATGTTGCCCGGGATGCCGAGAACGTTGCGGTTGAACATCAACGTCGAGATGCCGATCAAGATCTGCGCCACGAAGAGGGGCGCCAGATAGACAACCGCGACCAGTCCGCGCCCCCGGACGGGATAGCGCAGCACCCCCATCGCCGCCGCCGTGGCAAAGAGGGTCGACAGTACCGCCGTCCCGATTCCGATCACGAAGCTGTTCCACAGGCCGACGTGAAAGTCGCTCATGATCCGCAGGCGCCCGAACCACTCCAATGTGAAAGTCGGTGGAAACGGCCAGACGCTGTTCTCCATAAACGAGAGATAGCCAATGTAGAAAATCGGAAAATAGAGGAAGAGGTAGAGGAACAGCAACAGCGCCGTCTGCGCGGCAATGGCGGCCCGTCGGCCTGGACTCACAGCCGCCATGTCAAGCCCCCGCTCCGGTGAAGCCTGCGCGCCGCAGACGCACCGTCCGCCACAACAGGCCGAGGACGACCAGCGAGGCGGCGAACATCACCACCCCCATAGCCGATCCCAGCGCCCAGGTGCCGGTCGCGCCGAACTGGTGCTCGAGCCGGTTGCCGAACATGGCTCCGTCGGGTCCGCCCAGGAAGCGCGGCGTGATCGAGGCGGCGAACGTCGGGATGAAGACCAGCACGATGCCGATCGCCGTACCCATCGAGTTGAGCGGCCAAGTTACCTCTAGAAACGCTCGCCACGGCTTCGCGCCACACACCTTAGCGACCTCCAGAAGCTCGAAATTGAAGTTGAGCAGGGATAGATAGACCGCAAGCAACATGAAGGGTATCCACAGGTAAACGAGGCCGATGACGCTTGCCACATTGGTGTACATGATGGCCTCGATCGGGGCGAAACCGAACGCGCCGAGCCCCATGTTGATCAGGCCGATCGGCCCCAAGATCTGCTGTATTGCCGCCACGCGTAGCAGGATTCCGGTCAGGAAGGGCGCGGCCGTCAGCAACACCAGGACGAGCCGGTAACGCCCGCCGTGCTTGGCGATGAGATAGGCGCAAGGCCAAGCATAGATCAGGCAGAGCAGGGAGACGGCCGTGGCCATGACCAGCGAGCGCACCAGAAACTTGAGATAGATCCATTCCCCCAGAACGGCGCGGTAGTTGTTGAGATTCCAGTCCGCGATCAGCTCGTAGCTTTCCGTGCGCCAGAAGCTGAACACGATGATCGACAAGAGCGGCACCAGAAGGAAGAAGGCGACGAACAAGGCCCCCGGCAAGCTCAGCACGGCGAAGCGGAATCGCGGGTCGAAGCGGATCCGTTGCCAGCGGGTCATGCGGCTTTCTCCGGCGCCTGGAAGACGTCTGCGGCATCGCTTGGCCAGGCGAGGCCGACGCGTCCGCCGCGTTCGACGCCGGAAAGGGCTGGCGGTGCGCTCACCACCAGCTCCGCTCCATTTTCCAGGCGCACGCAATAGTCCGAGAACTGGCCCTTGAAGATGATGTCCCGGACCGTCCCGCAAAGCCGGTTTTCGGCCGCTTCGCCAGTCCCTTCGCCATCCGCCGGAGTGCCGGTTTCAGGGCTAAGGGCAATGCGCTCGCTCTTCAAAAAGATCTCGACCGCGTCGCCCGGACGCACGCTGTCCTTCGCCCGGCCGAAGAGCGCGATCCCGTCCCAGTCTATACGCAGGCGCTCGCCCTCGGTCGCGACCACGCGGCCAGCCAGCTTGTTCGGCGCCCCAACGAAGGATGCCACGAAGCGCGTCGCCGGCGTGTTATAGACCTCCAGCTTGGCGCCCACTTGCTCCAGGCCGCCACGGTACATAACCGCTATCCGGTCGCACATGGTAAGCGCCTCTTCCTGGTTGTGGGTCACGTAAACGAAGGGGATGCCGAGCTCTTCCTGGTAGCGCCGCACCTCAACCTCCATTTCCTTGCGAAGCTCCCGGTCCAGGTTCGCCAGCGGTTCGTCCAGCAGCAACAGCTCGGGGCGCGAAACCAACCCCCGGGCCAGCGCCACGCGTTGCTTCTGGCCGCCGGAAAGCTGATGCGGATAGCGCTCGCCCAGCCCTTCCATGTGGATGAAGCCTAGGATCCAATCGAGGCGCTCTTGTTGGTGCGACGAGTTGGCGCCCTGCATTTTGAGTGGAAAGGTGATGTTCTCCGCCACCGTCTTGTGAGGAAACAGGAGGAAGTCCTGGAACACCATCCCGATCCGCCGGAGATAGGGCGGTAGCGCGGTGACGTCGGCACCGCCGATCGCCACCCTGCCCCGGTCTGGTGCTTCCAGCCCAGAGACGATACGAAGCAGCGTCGTCTTGCCCGAGCCGCTCGGGCCCAAAAGCGCGAAGAATTCTCCCTCGGCGATTTCCAGGCTCACGTCCTTCACCGCCTCCACATCTCCGAAGCGCTTGCCAACCTCTTCAACTTGCAGGACTGTCGAATCGCTCATGCGCTAGCTCCAAACAGAATTACAATCGCCTAAACAGTCGAACCCAATGCCCCCTTAAGGGGGCCGTTTGGCCGGCTGCGGGCGGACACTCATCGCATCCAACCCAAAACGGATGGAGTCTCCAGGCATCGCAACAACCAGTCCGCCAGGCGATTGGCCCATGCGTTTTGACCGTCCGCGGACTCGATCAAATCCTGCCGAATTTCAATCTCGACGTGCGGAATGCCGCGCTTCTCGCCGTGCTCCGGTATCGTGAAATCGGTGGAGTCGCTAAGCGCATAGGGTTCGTTGATACCTACACAGACACTCTGGTCCTCACCGATGAGGGATGCAAGATCTCCGGCCAATCGCGGGTCGCGGTTGAAGAGCAAGCCGATATGCCAGGGCCGTCGCACGCCTTTGAAGACGGGCGTGAAGCTGTGTACGGCGATCAAGATGCTGGGCAGTCCCGCGGTACGTCGCGCATCAAGGCCCCGAGCGACGGCATCGTGAAAAGGACGGTGAATCTCATTCGCCCTTGCTGTGATCTCCGCGGGCGACAGACCGCAATTGCCGACGATCCACGTATGCTCACTGACGATTGGTATGGAATCTGGATGACCGAGTGCACGATTGCAGTCGATCACCAGCCGCGAGTAAGCTTGCGAGACCAAGGGCGCGCCGAGGTGGCGAGAAAGCTGCTCGGCCACGACTGCCGCACCGATGTCCCAGCCGATATGCCTGGCGCGTTCGGGGTCCGAAACACCAAGATCTCCGAGCTTGCGGGGAATGGTACGACCGGCATGCTCACACGTTAGGAAGAATGGAGAGCTGCCCTCTTCCCGCGAAACGGTCACCGGTGCCGGATCAACCGCGGACAGCAAGCGAAGAGATGGTCCCGGCATCAGGCCGTCCCAGGCCTTGATCGGCCAAGGGAGATAACACTGATCATTTCTCCTGCCCTCTTTTGAGATCTTGCGAATTGCCATGCCGGTGCGCTAGGAATCGTTGCGGGCTTCCCTTTGGTCTAAAAAATAGACCAATGCGTTTGCGAAGATCAATAGCTTAAGTGTGGTGGGCATGGAGCCGATCCGAAAAATTGCTGTTCACGAGTTGGTGGTGCAACGAATCCGTCGGGCGATTCACCTCGGCGATTATCTTCCAGGTGATCGCCTGCCGTCGGAGAGAGAGATCGCCGAGCGCCTGGAGGTCTCGCGCGAGACCGTTCGCGAGGCAATCAAGGTGCTTGAGAACGAAGGTTATGTGGTCAGTCGTCGCGGGGCGGCCGGTGGAATTGCCGTCACCGCTTTGGGAGGACCGGTCGCCCGCATGCTTGCTCATCTGCAGAAAAATCAGGAAAGCATTGTCCACCTGATGGACTTTCGATGCGCTAACGAATGTCTGGCGGCGCGCCTTGCTGCACGACTACGGACGCAGGACGACTTGAAACAGATATCCCGCGCCATCGAAGACCTGAAGGCGGCGGGGGATATACCACGCTTCCGCAAGGCCGACGCACGGTTCCATCTCGCCGTCGCCGTGGCCTCGCGCAATCCCTATGTGGAACGTGCGATCGTGGATGCCCGGGAGGCCATATTCCTCTGGCACGGTAGCCGCAGCTATGCGCTCGTGCTGCACACCACTTTGAGCGCCCACCAGAAGATCCTTGATGCCATTGCCGCCGGCGATCCCGATGGCGCGGCCGCAGCGATGGACGAACATCTCACCGTCGCCCTCGATGAGATCGAGCAGACCCTCAACCGGCCGATCGAGCAGGTGTAACCAAACCGCCCCGTAGACGCCGACATAGCTTCGCATAGGCTAACAAATGCCTTGCTATCCTTGGAAAATACGCTTAAATCTTAGGCTAATGCGAATACATGCGAAAGTATGTCATTGGTGCGTTTTGTTAGCCTAAGCGTTAGCCGGAGGATCTCATGGCCAGAACCAAG